>Ga0209633_10000229_pt1 | contig 67948 bp, 62 predicted proteins | sample Cruoilmetagenom1_FD_187290 | JGI IMG/M metagenome (GOLD analysis project Ga0209633, IMG submission 187290) | Oil polluted marine microbial communities from Coal Oil Point, Santa Barbara, California, USA - Sample 1 (SPAdes) (version 2) | ecosystem: Environmental > Aquatic > Marine > Oil seeps ... | reverse complement strand
CCGCCGTAGCACTCGGTACGTCAACGGGCGTCAACGCTGTTGCTCTTGCCGCCGGGATAGTCGGTGCCGGCTCGACGGTCACCGGCGTCGCCTCGCAGATCGCCGCTCAGACCTTCCAGCAAAACCGGCTTGATCTGCGGGAGTACAAACAAACTCTACCGGACTGTAACACCACCTTCACCGGCACGGTTGAGGTCCAGGATGGCGGGGTCAACGTCTCTGGCGTTTCCATTTTCAACGATGATGTCGGCGTTGACGGCAACGTAAACGCCAGCGGTAACGTCACCGCCAGCACGGTTACGGCGACGCAGGGTATTTCGGCCGACGGTGGCTCGATCTTTCTTGGCGATCCCAACCTGACCACCTTTTCAGACGGCATTACGCTTGGCGGCGGCGCGCTTTCGGGCGCCGGCGACCAGAACGACCCGAACGCCGAAGCTGTGACGGGAGACGTTGACGCGATCGCCATTGGTAATGGCGCGAATGCCTCTAACGCGAATGGCACAGCGCTCGGTACCGGCGCGAACGCGGTTGGTGTTGGCGCCACAGCGGTCGGCGCCAACGCATCGGCAACTGAAACCAACGCCACAGCACTCGGCACGGGCGCGGGCGCAACCGGCGTCGGCGGAACAGCGCTCGGCGCCAGCTCATCGGCGTCGACCGGTGTCGCGGTCGGTCTCAGCGCGACCACCACCACCGGCGTTTCGATCGGCAACGGTGCGGGGCAGGCCGGTGATGCCGGTGTTGCGGTCGGCACGTCCTCACGGGCATTGGAAACCACCGATACCGCGGTTGGCAACAATTCGACAGTCAATGCTGCGAACGGCGCCGCCTTCGGCGCCAATACGAACATCACCGGGTTGTCGGACAATGGCGTGGCGGTCGGTGAGAACACGACCATCGGCGGTGCCAACGTCATCGGCTCCGATAATGTCACGGCGGTTGGACGGAACATCGATATTCTGGATGGGATTGACAACGCAGTAGCGCTTGGCACCGAAGCCAATGTCCAGGCATCGGGCGGCATCGCAATCGGTCAGGTGTCAGATGCCGTTTCTGCCGACTCCATCGCCATAGGCCGTGGTGTCAACACAGATGGCTTGCGCGGTATTGGCATAGGCTTGGGCGCCGACGCCGACGGTACGGAGTCGCTTGCGCTCGGCAACGACGCCAATGCTTTAACCCTTCGCTCGATCGCACTTGGCAACGAGACCAATGCCATAGCCGATCAGGCTATTGCACTGGGAAATGAGACCGATGCGAATGCCATCGGTGCGATTGCCGTGGGCAACGATGCCAACGCCAATGCTGTCGGCGCGTTCGCACTGGGCAACATCGCCAATGCGAATGCTGTCAGTTCGATTGCGCAAGGAAACGGGGCCATCGTCTCAGCGGGTGCGACGAATGGCATCGCCATCGGTACCGCAGCGAGCACAGATGGTTTGCGCGGGGTCGGCATCGGGCTGGGCGCGGAAGCTGATGGAACCGATTCACTCGCTATCGGGAGCAATGCCAATGCCCTGGCCGGTCAGTCGCTTGCGTTGGGCAACGCTGCAAATGCGAATGCTGTTAACTCACTCGCAATCGGGAACAATGCCAATGCCTTGGCCAGCCAGTCGCTTGCACAGGGCAATGGTGCGACCGTGGCAGCCGGCGCGACAAATGGTGTCGCCATCGGCGCCGGAGCGAACACAACGGGTGTCAATGCCATGGCTGTCGGTCAACTTGCCTCGGCTTCGGGCCTAAGGGCCGTGGCTGTTGGACAAGCGGCCTCGGCCTCGGGCCAGCGTGCGGTGTCTATTGGGACAGGCTCGTCGGCAGCCGGTGAGAACGCGAGTGCCTTCGGTCAACGGGCCAGTGCTGCGGGTGCCAATTCGACTGCAATCGGCAGGAACACGACCGTTGCCGCCGCTCACGCAAATTCTACGGCGATCGGCGCGGGCGCGACAACGACGACGAACAATCAGGTTGTTATCGGCACCTCAAGCCAGACCTATACCACGCCGGGCATCACATCGAGCACGAGCAGATCGCGGCAATCCGGTCTCACGCAGGTCGTTACCACAGACGCGGCTGGAAACCTCGCGAGCGATCAAGGTTCGATCTTCAGAGGTCTCGCCACGGTTCAGGCAGGTGTTGCCATCGCGACGGCCATCGAAACGCCGGAGCTGGCGATCAATGAGAATTTCGGCCTCCGGTTCGGTTGGGGTGGCTTCGACAGCTTTGAGGGTTCAACCAACGCTGTGGGGCTCAGCGCCATTGGTGTGGTGGGCCGCAATATTTTCGGGCAGGGAGACCGGCTGGCTCTGGATGTTGGCGTCGGTATGGGCTGGTCCGAATTCCAGGGCTACAGCGAATCTGGTGTGATAGCCGGGCGCGCCGGTATGCAGCTGACCTGGTAGTGCCAGTCTTGTAATCGGTCTTGTTTTGCGGTCTGAAGGTCACCAGAGCAGTGATCTGAGGTATTGCGACGCTCGCGATTCTGTCAGCGGCATTGATCGCGCGCTCGCGTGAATCTTATGCTAGAAAACCTGCCTCTGTTTCGCCTGATCATCCTGCTCATCTTGGCGACGATGCTCGATCTAGTCCTGGTGACTGCCGGGGCGAGCGGCATGTCTGGTGAACGCCAAAAACTCGGCAGGTATGCGGGTATGACTGGTTCGATTTTTTCAGCTTTGTCTCTTCTGTTTGGGTCAAGGCACGGCGTTCTCGACGCGAACGTGCCGGAAACTTTTGTCGGTGACGTGACATTCACGCGGATTGACGGCAAACCACTCCCGCTTTCGCGTTTTGCGGGGCAGACCTTGCTGATCGTGAACACGGCATCGCGGTGCCTTTTGAAAGAGCAGTTCAATGACCTGCAGTCCCTTTATACGGACCTTGAAGATCAAGGATTTGTGGTGCTCGGCGTTCCATCAAATGACTTTGGAAGTCAGGAACCCGGTAACGATGGCGAGATAGATGAAATATACCGTTCCAGCCTGAATGTTACTTTCCCATTGACCGGCAAAGTATCGACCAGGGGATCAGCCATACATCCCTTCTTTGATCGCGTGCGCTCAATTGCTGGCTCGCACGCACTACCAAAATGGAATTTCTACAAATACGTCATCACAAGAAACGGGCATTTGGCGGCCTGGTTTTCTACGCCGATCCGGCCAACCTCAAAACTCATGCGGCAAACAATTGAATCAAACCTTCACATGGATGCGGCCGCTTTGGTCAGAGGGCCCAGCCAAGGTCACATCGGCAAAAGTTAAGTTGAACCGGGGCCATGATCCAGTCATCTTGTGTTTGTAAGCGGAAAAAAGCGCGCTGCGTGCCCGTCCACAATGGCGCAGGGCAACACGTCCTTGCAGAGCTGAAAAGGTGCCGCCTTGGGTGACCCGATGACATTTAGAGGTTTCTGGCTGTTCGGCTGGGTTGCAGCCGCCTTCGTCCTTTTGGGGAGCAGCTTGGTACTGGCACAGACCGCCGCACCATTGCCGCAGAGTGCCGTAGCGCCTTCTCAGGATGAGGACACGGAAGATTTGCTTTCGCAGGCCGAGATTGAGCAACTCGTTGCGCCGATCGCACTCTATCCCGACGATCTTCTGTCACAAATCATGATGGCGTCCACCTATCCGCTCGAGGTCGTTGAGGCCGCGCGATGGGTTAAGGCACATCCCGACGTGACCGGTGCTGCTCTGGCAACGGCGATGGAAAATGAGCCGTGGGACCCGAGCGTAAAATCGCTGACGGTGTTTCCCGACGTATTGGCGATGATGAACGACAAGCTGAGCTGGATGCAGCAGCTTGGCGATGCCTTTCTCGCGCAGCAGGAAGATGTTCTTGGCGGGGTTCAAGCATTGCGCGCCAAGGCCGATGCCGAGGGCTCACTGAAAACGACCAAGCAGCAGACCGTCAAGAGAGAGACGGTCACTGCGGCCAGCGGCGGGGTCGAAAGTGTTTACGTGATCCGGCCGACCAACCCGGAGGTTGTCTACGTGCCCGTCTACGACCCGTTGGTTGTGTATGGGTCGTGGGCGTATCCCGCATATCAGCCTTACTACTGGTATCCGCCAGGCCACCGTCGCCGTCCGGGTCTGTGGTTTTCAGCCGGGGTCGGGCTCGGATATGTGCTCTGGGGTGATGTGGATTGGCGCCGGCGGAATGTGTACATCAACGTCAACCGCTACAACCGGTACAACCGCGTAAAAATCAATAACAACCGATGGAAGCACAACGCCCGTCATCGCAAGGGCGTTCCTTACCGGCACAAGAGGAACGCAAAGCGGTACGGCAAGCGCAGGCATCATGCCAACGCCAAGGCGCGCGAGCATTATCGCGGCCGGCACCATGGCGCAAAAAAGCCGAAATCCAACAAGCCAAAGTCCAAGAAGCCACCGTCCAAGGGAAATAAACCCCCCAAGAAAAAGATCGCCAAGGTGCAGCCGAAGCAGCCCAAGCACAAGGACAAGAAACCTCCATCCAAGGGCAAGAAGCCTGACAAGAAGAAGTCTGTCGCCGCGGTGCAGCCGAAGCACCCCAAGCCCAAGGGCAGCAAGCCCAAGGGCAAAAAGCCGTCTTCGGGAGGGAAAAAACCAAACAAGAAGAAGGTCGCCAAGGCGCGGCCGAAGGCTTCAAAGCCCAAGAAGAAGCCCGCAGCTTTCAAAGGCGCTGGCAACGGCAAGCAGGTGAAGAAACACAGCGCGCGCGGGAAGAAAAGCCGCAAGTCCGCCAAGGCTCGGAAGGGTGGAGGTAAGCGTGGCGGTAGAAGGCGTGGATGAGAAAGCCCATGACTCAGGAAGGGCTTATAGTTTGCGGAGAACGGATATGAAGCACACGTCTCACAAGAGCTGGATCGTCCTTGTCGTCGTGTCATTTTTGGCTCTCGCAGGGTTCGGGCAGGCCAGCGCCGTATTGGCACAGGATGTGCCAAAGGCGTTCAATTCCCCAGAGGATGCCGTTACGTCCCTGATTGATGCGGTGAAAGAGAAAGATGTTTCAGCGCTCCTGACCATTCTCGGTCCGGCGACGCAGGAATGGATTATATCCGGTGACAAGGTCCAGGACGACGACGCGCGCATCAGGTTCCTGGCTTCCTACGATGAAAAAAACATGCTCGAAACGGACGGCGAGACCAAAGCGATCCTCGTTGTCGGTGCTGACGGGTATCCCTTTCCAATTCCGATCGTAAAAATCAACGCCGGTTGGGCGTTCGATCCCGACCAGGGCAAAGAGGAAATTCTCGATCGTCGCATAGGCGAGAATGAACTGACCACCATCCAGGTGCTTCTCGCCATTGCCGACGCGCAGCAGGACTATGCGAGCGCTGACCGCAACGGTGACGGCCTTCTGGAGTACGCAGCGAAGTTCAAGAGCAGTGATGGCAATAAGGATGGTCTCTACTGGCGGACGGAGGAAGACGAGCCTGCGAGCCCGCTCGGTCCCCTTATCGTGGAAGCGACAAGCGAGGGATACAAGCCGGGCACCACCAACTCCAATGACACCGAATCCAATGCCTATTTCGGCTACCGCTTCAAACTACTCTCGCGGCAGGGTGCTGAAGCCCCGGAGGGCGCACATGACTATCTGGTTGATGGCAAGATGATCGGCGGGTTCGGCGTTCTTGCCTATCCGGAGAAATATGGCGCATCAGGCGTCATGACATTCACCGTCAGCCATGACGGGATTGTCTTCGAAACCGATCTCGGGCCTGAAACCGAGGCCGCGGCCAGGGCCATGGATGCATTCAATCCAGGGTCGGATTGGAAGCAGGTCGCGACGGAGTAGGCGGGGTCGCGGTCACGTAGCAATTGCCGGACGCATTCCTGCATTCGGTGTCGTCTCAAGGGTTGAATGAGGCCTGTTGGCGCCCAGCTAGAAACCGCCGCGGAAATAATAGACGGCAATTACGACGGCCAGAACGATAATTATCAAGCGTATCATGGGTTTATCCTCTAAATCCGCATTCCTGCATGAAGCGGAATACCTCTGCAATCAATTCCGGGCTGTTGATGCTCTGATTTGACTGGCCTTCTCCCGCGCCGAGAAGATTTGCCGCCATGGCATTCTCTGACGCCTCGTTGGTGACCTTGTCGTAGAAACACGAACAGATTTCCTTGCTTTGCGGCGGACCACCGCGTTTGCCGCTGGAACAGTTCGCCACATATTCCTCTTTGCTCATGGTCGCCGCGGATGAAGGGGAGCTTGCAGCGATCACAAAGAGGCTCATGATGGCGATCTTTGTGACTGTGTTCATTGATCTGGCTCTCCGCGCGTGGTTTCCCTAAAAAGGTCGTGCCGTCCATGACTGTCTGGCACCACTTGAAGTGGATGATCGGTTGCAAACAAGAGCACGACACGGCATCCAGTTTAATGTGTGGAGGTAAAAAATGGCCATAGTGGACAAGACATAATACCGGGGGGTATCCATGGAAATCGTCCACTACAAATTCCTCTATATCGCGGCCATCTTCTGCATCGGCCTGTTGTCGGGCCTGGTACCGACCTTTACCGCCACGACAGATCGTCATGATCGCTTCTTCTCGCTGGGGAATGCACTGGGCGGTGGAGTATTTCTAGGCGCCGGACTCATCCATCTGCTCCCCGACGCCATCGACAATTATTCCGGCGTGCTGGGGGCCAATTGGGACTATCCCTTGGCGCCCCTCATATGCGGGGCAGGATTTCTGCTGGTCCTGTTGATTGAGAAGGTCATCGTCGGGGGCGATGAGGACAAGCTCGTATCCGTATCCGGTAAAACGGACAACGCCCTGTATCCTTATGTTCTGGCTCTGGTCCTGTCGGTGCATTCCTTTATTGCCGGCATGGCTCTGGGCGCCGAAAGCCACCTTGCGACGTCACTGGCCCTGTTCCTGGCCGTCATTGCCCACAAGGGCGTCGCCGCCTTCGCGCTCGGCGTGGGTTTCAAGCGCGGTGGTGTCCAGCGTTCGCAAGCCATTGGCATTATTACGCTCTTTTCGATGATGACGCCTCTGGGCGTGCTCTGCGGCGCCATTGTCAGCGGGTACCTTTCGGGCAACGCGGCCCGTTGGTTTGAAGGTACCTTCGATGCACTGGCCGCGGGCACATTCCTCTATGTCGCGATTGCCGATATCGCCCAAGGGGAGTTCTCCAAGAGCCGGGATCTGGCTCTGAAGTTCGCGATGATGCTCATTGGTCTTGCCATCATGGCGCTTGTGGCCGTGTGGACCTGACATTCTCGGGGGCTAACGCCTGGGCTATCCCAAGGCGACTGAAATGCCTCCGTCCGCGACCATGGCGCTGCCGGTTACAAATGTGGACTGATCAGACAGCAGAAACAACGCGGCCTGGGCGATCTCTTCCGGTGCGGCCATGCGCTTTAGCGGATGAAGTCCGGCGATATAATCGTGAACCGTGCTGTCATCCCCGGCCATGGCGGTTTTCGTTCCGCCAGGCAGTAACGTATTCGCCCTGATACCATCGACGCCGTGTTCGGAAGAGAGTGACCGGGCCAGTCCGATCAGCCCGGCTTTTGAAGCCGCATAGGCCCCCATACCCGGCATGCCGCCGCTGGTATGTCCGACAAAGGACGACGTAAACAGGATCGAACCGCCGCCGCGTTTCTTCATTGCCGGTATCTGATGTTTTGCCGCGAAGAAGGCGCTCGTCAGGTTTGTCGCGATGACATTGTGCCAATTGGCGGAGTCCATTTCGGATACCGGGTCCGTGTCGCCCATGATCCCGGCATTGTTAAACGCGCCATCGAGACCGCCGAACTCGAAGGCAGCCAGATCCACCAGTCTCGCGGCATACGTGTCGTCTTTTATGTCGCCGGCGGCGGAGACGGCGTTTCCTCTGTTCTGAACGATCTGCGCCACAAGCTGATCGAGAAGGGCGGCCCGCCGGGCGCCCAGGACAACATTTGCGCCTTCAGCGGCAAACAGCAGTGCGGCTGCCGCGCCGATGCCACTGCTTGCGCCAGTTACGATGACAGTTCTGTTCTTGAGTTGCATGGTGCTGCCTCCAAAGGTTGCAAGGGCGCCTTTGATAGGAACGCAGCAGCCGGTCATCCACCCGTTTCTTGTGCAACCGCAAGCGAGGCTTACTTTTTGGCGGGTGAGGGGTCGTCGTCGGGGCAATCGGGGTGGTCGATCTGCACGGTTGAGTGATCAAAGCCGTGGGTTTCGCGCAGGCGCGCTTTCAGCTCCCGGACAATGCCATTTTGGTTCCTGCCGTCCTCGACCATCGCGTGCAGGGTAATCATGGGACGTTCCGCCGTCAGCGCCCACACATGAATGTGGTGGACATCGAGTAGTCCGGGCACGTTTGCGACGAGATCGTCTTTTAGCTCCCCCGGTTCAAATCCCTCCGGCGCGCCTTCCATGAGGATATTGCCGGTGCGCGCGACCAGCCCCCATGCGCTTCGCAAAACGATAAGCGCCACGAACACGGACAGGATTGGATCAATCGGCATCCAGCCGGTCTGGAGGATGACGATCGCGGCGATGATCGCGGCAAGCGAGCCCAACAGATCGCTCAGCACATGCAACATGGCGCCACGCATGTTGACGTTGTGCCGATCGCCACGGTGCAGAAGGAAGAAGGCCCAGATGTTCACCAGCAGACCGGCGGTGGCAACCGCCAGCATCGGTCCGGCCAGAACATGTTGCGGGTCCTGGACCCGCTGGATCGCCTCGTAGATGATCCAGCCGGCAATGGCGAAGAGAGCCAGCCCATTGACGAAGGCGGCCAGGATCTGGAAGCGGTGATAACCGTATGAGTAGCGGCCGTCGGGCGGACGCCTTCCCATGCGGAACGCAACCCATGACAGACCCAGCGCACCAGTGTCCGCGAGCATGTGCCCGGCATCGGCGATCAATGCCAGGGAACCCGCCCACCAGCCGCCGACTGCCTCAACCACCATGAAGATGAAGGTGAGGGCGAGGACGAACAACAGCCGCCTTTCACTGTCGGCGGTGACACTGTGGTCGTGGACATGACCGGCGCCACCATGATCATGCGCGGCGTGCTCCTTGCCGGACTTCTTGCCTGCTGGTTTTTCGGGATGCGATGGCACTTTGCAACAATCCTGAGGAGCTAACCGTCAACCTGCACATAGGGTTCGGGGGTGTAGGCGATCACGGCTGTGCGATGCGGAACATAGTGGTGCATAAAAACGATCACGCGTAAGGCGAGAAGATGGTTCGATCGAGCGTATCAAGCAATGATTGTATTCCCTCCCAACCGGAATTCTCATGCTTTAGACACTCTATGGCCGAGCCGTGACTGATTGGCAGATCAAATACACGATATCCATTGAGATAGAGAAGGGTGCGAATTTCCCTTTTGGCTTGAAGCAGATTGCTGGACTGATCAATCAGATCACACTTGTTTAGGAACGGCACTAGGGTCGGAATGCCAAACCACCGTGCTAGCTGAACATGTTTTCGCACCTCAGGCGTTACACCTTCAACAGAAGATACAACCAATACTGCGCCGTAATAGCGTGGCGAATTGCAGAACGATCTTGCAACATACGTGGCGGGAATATCGTGAATGCGATACTTTTTTGCTGCGGTCTTGAAGTCATAATTGGAAGTGCTAACAACGCCTCTGTTGTAGTTGTCATATGCACCGGGCTTTAGGCTTTCGAGTATTGCGTGGACAAGCGTCGACTTGCCGTGACCGGTTCCTCCTATCGTGCAAATGGATATGTCACGTCGTCCCATTGTGAGTTTCCAAATCAGACTCACAGGTGAACGGTGTCACCTATAGTGGAGCATATAACCGGCATCGCCCGCCCCCAACACGTTGCCTATCGGTCCGGGGCAGTTTTTACAAGATGCTGCTGGTCGGGCGTTACTGAACGATGCAGCAGTGACGAAATGCTGCCTGGTTCAGGCAACGAACGATGCCGGCTTCAAATTAAAGTAATACTCGCGAAGATACCAATAATATATTGATATAACGTATAAAAAAGAAATACGACTTGTCGTCCGGTTGGAATTTCCGAACCTGAGGAATACGCAGACCTGATTGCGTACGCACAGTCATGTTCCCCTTCATTTGAACCTTTTTCAGCTCCGGCGCGACCCATAGTCGGAAGCTTCGTCCATGAACAGGACGTCGCGCGCTTGCCTATCAAGGAGCTGAATACATGACTTACCCCCCCAATATCCGGATCAGAGAGCCCGATCGCGGGCTTTTTGAGCCAGCCGCTCTCCTGCGGCCGCACACATGCGGGCCGGGCAGGGCGAATGAAGAAAATAGCTACGGCCCGGTTTCCGGGACCTTCTTAACGGCTTTCGCCGTTTTTCTTGCCTTATTGTTCACCATGGTGCTGCCCTTCACGGGCGCACGGGCCCAGGACGGTATCATGTCCAGCGGCGATCTCGCCGTAACCGGTTTTTCCGGGACAAAGGACGTGAACGGCCAGGCCTTCATCGATACCGACGGCGCGTCGCTCAAGGTATTCGGCATGTCGGGCAAAGGTGAACCGAACGCCCAGGTCGTGGGCGCGCCTGTGAAATTCGAGGCCTTTGCCCGCGACATCGGGCAGGTGTTCGGCGTGGCGCTTGACAATGCGCCGCAACCCAACATCTACGCGACGTCGACGGCCGTGCATGGCCTGCAGATCGTCATCCCCGACAATAACGCCGATGGTATTCCTGAGCGTGTGAACACCGGCCAGGCCGGTGCCAGCTTCATGGAAGGCCAGTTTGGCGCCGCACTTGGTGGAGGTCCGGGCACGGTCTGGCGTATTGATGGTGCAACCGGCGAGATTTCGAAATTCGCCGATATTGCGCTGGGCGGTGTCGCAAACAGCGGTCCCGGTCTCGGCAATATCACCTTCGATCCGGCGCATTATCAGTTCTATGTCTCCGACTTCGATACCGGTACCGTTCATCGCCTCGATCTGTCAGGCAATGATCTTGGCACATTCGATCATGGTGTCGATGGCCGGGCGGCTGCGGGTCTTCCCCCGGTTATGATGAATCCAGCCAACCGGATGGATATCGCAAGCCCCGCTTTTGATTCCACGAACCCCGATACCTGGGGTCTCACGGATGAAAGCCGCCGCGTCTGGGGGCTGTCCTACTTCAAGGGCCGTCTCTACTACGGCGTGGTTGGCGATGCGCAAATCTGGTCCGTCGGCATCAACACCGACGGCAGCTTCGCCGGTGATGCCCGTGTGGAAATCCAGTCTGTTCCCGGTGGTATGCCGGTTTCCGATATTCTGTTCACGCCGCGCGGCCGCATGGTTGTCGCCCAGCGTGGCGGCATCCTCGGTGCCCATGATTATTCCGCCTATCACCAGCCCAAGCAGAACCGCGTTCTGCGTTACATGCGTGATCTGGCCGGAAACTGGATCCAGGAACCGGATGAGTATGCGATTGGCTTCCCCGTCAATCACAGAAACGCATCCGGCGGCATCGGCCTTTCGTGCGATGGCACGCTGTGGAGCACCGGTGACGCGCTGCGCAATGATCCTGCACAGTCCGCCAGCCTTCTTCCCGGCGGTCCGCTGGTCGTTCATGGCCTGCAGGGCAACAACATCTCTCTCGTGAGGCCGTTCAACGCGCCCCCATGGTCGAGCTGGTTTGTTGACTACAAGGGTCAGCCGGCAGTTGAGAGCGATGCTGGTCACGTGGGTGACGTCGCGGTTTACCGAAACTGTTCCGGTGGACGTGCGGAAAGTTTCCCCGGCTGGTATCCGATCCCAGAATGGTATCCGCCAGAAGGTTGGATTCCACCTGTTTGGTGGCCGCGTACGCCTGATCTCGAACTTGAGAAGATCGCTGACAAGTGCGTCCCCGAACCGGGCGTTCCCGGGTCGGTGCTGTGCGATTACACGATCGTCGTGTCCAATGTCGGTGCGGCTGATTTTGTCGGTCATCTCAACGTAAGCGACAATCCGCCTGCAACGGCCGTTTTCGTTCCGCCTGCGGGTGGCTCGATTCCCTGGAATTGTGCCCAGCCAGGCGGTGCAGGAACGCCAATCGACTGCCAGTCGGCAAATGTCGAAACGCTGCATCCTGGTGAAGCTGAAACGCTGGAAATCACGATTCAGGTAACACCTGCAGCAACCGACACGCACATCGAAAACTGCGCCATTCTGGATGAGGATTTTCACGGTGATGATCCCGACCATTTTGGCTACAACGAGGACTGTGCTGAAGCAGAGCTTCCGCGTCCTGATCTTGAGACCAGGAAGCTCTTCTGGGGTTGCCAGCCGGAAGGCGCGAACCAGCGTTGCTTCTTCATTCTCGAGTTCGAGAATGTCGGTGCCGTTCCTTATACGGGCGCTCTGCATTTCGTAGAGAACGTTCCCCCGGGAACGGTCTTTGGTGCGATCCACCTTTCCACGACCCCGGGTTGGGGCTGTGTCGGTGGTGCTCCGGTTGAGTGCACGCTGCCGGATCCTCCCGGCGTCACCATGAATCCTGGTGATGTCGAGCAGGTCCTCATCAGCATTATCGTGCCGTTGGGCGTCCATGGCGATCTGGAAAACTGTGTCGAGCTTGGACACCCCACGCATGCGGATGATCCCGAAGCACCGGGCGTGAACAAGGCCTGTGCACCGTTTACCATCGCTGCTCCAATCGAGCACAAGTGCCCGATCGGCTGGCAGAAAGTCCCGCCAGGTGGCGCGCCCGCAGGGTGGCAAGTGATTGCCCTTGGTGGCGTCAATCCGGATGGTTCCGGATGGGGCCTCACGTGCATGAAGCCGACTCCGCAAAAGCAGCTGCCGGTCAAGCAACCGGTGCCGGTTCACAAGTGCCCGGTTGGCTGGACCAAGGTTCCGCCACAGGGTGCGCCGGCAAACCATCAGGTCATCATCATTGATGGCATCAACCCTGATGGCAGCAAATGGGGCATGAAGTGCATGAAGCCGAAGCCTCAGCTTCCGACTTGCCGGCCTCATGAGAAGAAATTCTCAAAGGTCCAGCATGTGCCGCAGGGTTGGTCGAGGCGGGCAGTCACAAACGGTCAGGTCACCATCTGGTGTGCGAAGCCCCCACTGGCATTACCGTTGCCGATCTGCCTGCGTGGTGAGACGAAGTTCTTGAGCTCCAAGCAGGTGCCCAGTGGTTGGACGAAGCGGGCAGTCACGAACGGTCAGGTCACCATCTGGTGTGGCAAGCCCGGACTGACGTATCCGCTGCCGACTTGTGGGCGTGGCGAGACGAAGTTCTCGAACGCCAAGCAGGTGCCCAGTGGCTGGACGAAGTGGAAAGTCAAGAAGGGTAACGTCACCATCTGGTGCGCCAAGCCCAACGTGTTCGTTCCGCCCAAGCCGAGCTGCGTCGGTGGCAAGCTGATCATGCTGAAGAGCATGCCGCCACAATGGCGTTGTGTCTGCCCGCGCGGGTTGAGCAATATCGGTGGCAAATGTCAGCGGCCTTTGGGCACGCCGACCACGCCTGAGATCAAGCCCTGCCCACGTGGCTGGAGCAGGATCAAGGGTGTGTGTAAACCGCCGGTCAAGCCGTGCCCGCCCAAGTGGAACAGGGTCAACGGCAAATGCCAGCCGCCTTTGATCTCGACGCCGACCACGCCGCAGATCAAACCCTGTCCGCGTGGCTGGAAAAGGGTCAAGGGTGTGTGCAAACCTCCGGTGCAGCCGTGTCCGCGTGGCTGGAAAAGGATCAAAGGCAAATGTCAGCCGCAGATCCTGCAATCGCCGAAGCCGAAGGTGAAGCCTAAGGTGAAACCGAAGCCGAAGCTGAAGGTCATCCCGATGCAGAGGGTCAATCCGACGCTTAGGGTCGTGCCGATGCAGAAGGTCAAGCCGAACACAATCCGCTAGATCGGACTGCGCAAGAAATGAGGGCGGGTCTCCAATCGGAGGCCCGCCCTTTCTTATCGGGAACTCGGACAAAACGATTGCATTTACAGATATCTGCATCCGGCGATGAGCTCTAAGTCGAAGCTTCACTCCAGAATCCAGATCAAATAGGGCTGCTTTCCTCGCAACCGGATTTGTCGTAGTCGCCGCAGAATGCCACCAGCAAAAACAAGGACGGGCGTTCTGTCTGCGTCATCCAGTCCTCACAGGGACTGGGAGCGTGTTTAGGGGGTCTGTTTCACCAGGAGTCCGGCGAACATGACGGGTCCCATGGACTTGCCTTTTGGTGCGCCGCCCATGGGTTCCATGCTGATGGCGAGCTCAACGCCCTTATCGAGCTCTTTACGGTCAATGCCCGCAGGCGCATCCATCATCGCATATGCACTGGTTCCGACAAGGCCGAGGGTCATGGGCTTCTTCTTGTCCTTCATGATCGCCCAAAGTTCGTAGCTTTGGCCTTGCGGCTCTTTGGCCGAGACCGGCTTGATGGCGAATTGCTGGCCGTTCATGTTCATTGTGACCACAAACCCCATCTTGCCATCGTCGCTTTTCAGCATCGCCACATACTGTTCCTGAGGAGCCGTATGCTGGAAGGGGGACTGCAGGCCGCCAAGCCATACAACTGCCATTGCAACTGCCGCTACCATGGTGGCCATGCTTGCATAGCGCCACATGGAAAGGCTTCGTTTGAGCTCAACCAGTTGGCCTGCAAGTTCGGTGAGGGGCCCGCGCGAGGGCGCAACGGTGGCCGCGGCCGGGAGTGCGGCCTCGATTCTCACCCAGGTTGAAGCGGGAGGCGTGATTGCGTCTTCGGCCTCGCTCAGCGGCGACAGGCGCTGCTCCCACTCCAATACGGAGCGTTCGAAGGATGCGTCCGTGCGCAGCAGGTTCTCCGCTTCACTGCGTTCCTTCGCATCAAGCGTGCCGAGGGCGTATTCGCCGGCAAATATGTCCAGATCGCGCTTAGTCATCTTCCAGGCATTTCTTAACACGGGCGAGCGAGCGCCTGATCCAGCTTTTCACGGTGCCGACCGGGGTCGACAGGCGTTCCGAGATCTCATCGTGCGTATAGCCATAATAATACGCCATCAGCAGGCATTGTCTTTGTTCCGGATTAAGCTTTTCCATACATCCGAGTAATGCCTTCAAATCCCGGCTTTGCGCCGTTAATTCATATGGATCAGGTGTATCGTCCCTTTGTTCTCCAACCTCATTCTGATCGTCAACGCCGACTTCAGTTCGCTTACGCAGGACATCGATCGCGCGGTTGCGCGTAATCGCAACCATCCAGCTCATGGGCGAACCCAATTCCGGACTAAATCTTGGCGCGGCGTCCCAAATCTTCAAATACGCGTCTTGCATTACGTCTTCTGCAAGGTCGCTACGTTTAAGGATACGAACAGCAACGCCAAACAGTTTCGCACTGGTTGCATCATAAATTGCGCGAAATGCAGTCCGGTCACCATTGGCGGCGGCGCTAAGCAGCTGGTCAAGTTGAGGTTGGGTCATCACAGACTCACTGAAGCGCGCGCAAAGTCAAAAACCAGGATGTACGACCGGATATAGCGAATAGAACGGCATTGGGAAAGCGCAGGTTTGTCAGGCATTGGACAATGGCCCTTCAACCGCAATGCTCTCAAGCGCGTCGCTCAAATCGCGGGCGCGCCTTATCGGAATGACGCTCAAGGCATCCGCAACGCCGCGAATCTCGAGTTCTTCGGATCTGAGGAAACTTGTATCTATCCCCGCCAACTCTGCGGCATCCCTGGAAACAACAAACTGACACTCAAGCTCCTTGGTGGCGGCTTCAAGGCGCGCAGCGATATTTACGGTACGCCCGATGACGGTCATCGAAGCGGTATCCCTGTAGCCGATCTCACCCAGCACAAGCGGGCCCGCATGCAGACCCATTCCGACCTGGATAGGGCTGTCGAGTTCCTCACGGAGCTCGTGGTTCAGTTCGTCAAGGGCGACATCGATTTTGCGGGCACATCGGATCGCCTGACGGCATGCCGTCTCAGATGTCGTGTTGCGGCCAAACACGGCCATCAGTCCGTCGCCGAGATATTTGTCTATCCAACCGTCCTCGGAGCGCACCGCCGAGCCAACCGTCTCGAACAGCCGGTTCAGCAGAAACACCACATCATAGGGGAGGCGCCCGTCGCTGAGGATCGTAAACCCGCGCATGTCGAAGAAAAGGATCGCAAGAACACGCTCAGACCCTTGAGACTCCAGGGTTTTTCGTTCACCAACACCCGGATGCCCTGAGAGCAGCAGGCTGACCGTAATCGGTCCCTTGGGGCGCAGCTGACAGGCAAGTCGCACATCGGGGTCGGCTGAAATACTCCTGAGCGTTTCCGCTTCAGCGGGAGAGGGCGGAGGAAGGTTTTCCGCTCCATCAATAATGCGCACCCTGCAGGTGGAACACCGCGCCCGCCCGCCGCAAACCGACGCGTGCGGAACCTTGTTCATGCGGCTGATTTCAAGCAGTGTTGCCCCATCTACGCCATTGACGGTGGGTGTCGGCACGTAGTGCACGGGCACGTTCCGGTGGCGCGCGACGAGAAACCAGCGCCCGACCATCGAGAGCATCAGCGCGCCAAGCAAAATATAGAAGCCATCTCTGAGCCAGGTGCCATAAGCGCCTATGAGACGGCTATTTTCAGCGTTTGGCCAGTTTGACACTGATTTGAGAGTTTCGAGTACCGCAGGATCACTGGCTGTCACATTGGCGGCCCTGCCGGCTACCATGAATCCAGCCAGCGATGTGACCGGGACAAGCACGGCGAGGGCTAAAAGAACCGGGAATGCGCGCCTGTACCAGCGGGTCAGCCGCAACCAGAAATGCAGGCCGATGCAGCCATGAACCCATACCAGCAGCAGCAGAATCGACTGGTTCCAACCCTTGTCGGGCCAAAGGCCAACCAATTCGTAGAAATAGCTATCGTTCACGCCAAAAAGCATGTGCGCGAGGCGCGTATTCACCACATGCGGAATAAGAAAAAACGGAATCGCGAGCCCGAGAATGATCTGGACGAGTTCCCATGTGGGCATGATGTGGGTATTGCGTCGAACGAGTTTGCCCAATGCGAGTACAATATGTACCAAAAGGGCGAGGCCGAGGATGATACCGCCTGGCAATGAACGGGTGACGGCAGTGCGCCAGTTCTGAGCTTCAGTCATGGTCTCAATGGAAAAAAGACCGAGACTGTGATTCAGGAAATGCGTTGCGGCGAACGCAAACAGGATCAGCCCGGAAAGCAGACGCAGGCGCTGCGCCAGGCTGCCATTGAGCAAGACGTTTTTCCGTTTTGATCTCATATTGGTGCCGGGATGGCCTGCTTGTGTGTAGGGTCGGCTTCTTTGTTATGTTGGGTGTGACGACACACTATTGCGTAAAGCGTTCTGGTGCGAGGTGTTTCAGGCGGCAAGGGAAACGGCAAAAGACGTGAGCGTTAATCTCATCAAACTGTGCGTGGGGATAGACAGCGTAGCCCATCTTAGTGAACGGCAAACGTATCGCCGCGCGCAACTGGATGCGGATGGTCGCAGCCCGGCGCTTTTCCATCGCACCCGGCAAATGCCGCGCAGGCGTGATGAGCTCCTGGATGGAGGTTCACTCTACTGGGTAATCAAGGGGATCGTTCAGGTGCGCCAACCCATCATGGACCTGCAGGAGGTCAGGGGAGACGATGGAATACGCCGATGCGACATCATCCTCGACCCTCAACTGGTGCCGACGCGGCCGCATCCACGGCGCGCCTTTCAGGGCTGGCGTTATCTGAGTGCGGAGGATGCACCGAAGGATCTCGGCGCCCTGGCGGATGAACTCGACCGTTTGCCGGCGGCAATGCGGTCCGAACTCATGGAGCTCGGTCTCCTCTAGGCCAGCCTACCGGTTTGAGCCCGGTACGGCGACATTGTCGATAAGGCGCGTCTTGCCCAGCATGGCGGCAGCGAATACCCGGGCTGACTCCTGAACCTGACCGTCAATGGGCGCAAGGTTCTCAGCGTTGCGGACCTCGAGATAATCAACGTCAAATCCTGCTTCTTTCAACCGGGCATGGCCCTCATCCAGCAACGGTTTGATTGATTTGCCATCCGCCAGGCCTTCGGCAATCTCTTCTATAGTCAGGTGGAGCTGGGGCGCTCTTTCACGCTCATTGGCCGTGAGATAGGCGTTGCGGGACGACATGGCGAGCCCGTCTTTCTCGCGCACAATCGGCCCTCCGACAATTTCAACACCGAGATCCAGATCACGCGCCATGCGGCGAATAACCAGCAGTTGCTGATAGTCCTTGTCGCCGAAGATGGCGACATCTGGCCGACACTGGTTGAGAAGCTTGGCGACCACGGTGGCGACGCCACCGAAAAAATGAGGTCTCGATGTACCGCAAAGTCCGTCACTCAATCCCTCGACCGTGATGTGAGTGGAGAAATCCGGCGGATAGACTTCATCGCGCGGTGGCGCAAATACGAGATCGGTACTAATTTCATGGAGTTTATCAAGGTCGCCATCGAACGTACGGGGATAGCTTCCAAAATCCTCGTTCGGCGCAAACTGGGCAGGGTTGACAAAGATGGAAACCACCACGCGGTCCCCGATCTCTTTCGCGAGGCGGACAAGCGACAGATGTCCCTCATGGAGTGCGCCCATGGTGGGAACCAGTATGATCTTGTGGCCGGTCTTGCGCCAGTCAGCGATGATGGTGCGAAGTTCGGCGACGGTCCGCACTGTTTTGATGATTTTGCTGGCCATGGTTGAGTGTTGGGTTGATCGATCCGGATTTGCGCCCAAATATTTGAATGTGCGTTATAGAAAGAGATACTACTGTCTGGCTGCAATCTGTTTTCAGTATCCCAAAAAACGATTGCGCGACAAGGCTTCAGCAGATGACAAAAAACAGACCTGACGACAAGAGCCGGGACGTGGCCGCAGATGGTCAATCGGGACAGGTGCCGGAAGCGCCCTCCAGCGAAGCCGATATCGACGCCTTTCTGAGCAAGGTCAAATCGCTCAAGGCCTCGGAAAAGGCAGGCGCGCGCGGACGGCTGATTTTTGCAATGGACGCAACCATGAGCCGCCAACCAACGTGGGACATGGCGCTTGGGCTCCAATCGAACATGTTTGCAGCCGTCAAGGCTGTAGGCGGGCTCGATGTGCAGCTTATTTATTTTCGCGGGTTCGGTGAATGCCAGTCCAGCAAATGGGTAAAGAACCCCGAAGCCCTGGCCGGGCTGATGACGCAGGTATCATGCCGTGGCGGGCACACGCAGATCGAAAAGGTCCTGAAGCACGCACGCACGCAAACCAATGAGACGAAAGTCAACGCGATGGTCTATGTGGGCGATTGTATGGAGGAAAGACTTGACGATCTCGCCGCGGTTGCAGGCGAACTGGGTCTTTTGGGGATGCCGGTTTTCTTTTTTCAGGAAGGCCGCGAACCGGGTGCGGAAATGGCATTTCGTGAATTGGCGCGTCTGACAGGTGGCGCCTTCTGCCGTTTTGATGCAGGCTCTGCCTCGCAGCTGAAAGAGTTGTTGGCTGCAGTGGCCGTCTATGCCGCGGGCGGCCGGAAAGCCCTGGAAAACTACAGCGGCGGAAAGCGCGGCGCCAGCGCGCTGCTGGAACAGTTGAGCTAGGTTCTGTCTTAGACACTCATGCACTATTTTCTTCTCGGACTGCTTGTTTTGCTGCTGGTCATTTTTGGCGTGCGCGGGTTTCTCAATGCCAACCCCAAGACGTTGGCGCGCTCAATGCGCAAGGCTGCCGGCATTGCCGCACTTCTTGTTGCAGGATTTTTCGCGGCGACCGGGAGGTTCGTTTTCGCGGTGCCGATCGGGATACTGGCCTTGTCGCTGCTGGGAAAGAATGTCGGTGGTATCGGCGGTTTCGGTCCATTTTCCGGCAGCGCGAACAAGAGTGCGGGCCAGCGCTCACGTGTGCGTACCCAAAATGTCGAGATGGAACTGGATCATGACACAGGCGACATGGAGGGCACCGTTCTCCAGGGTAAATTCGCCGCGCGTCCCTTATCGTCGTTGAACGAACCGGAACTTCTGGAGTTTCTTGCCGAATGCCAGAGCTCTGACGCCCAAGGGGCGCAGCTTCTGGAGGCCTATCTGGACAAACGTTTTCCTGATTGGCACGAACATGCTGGTAGTGCGCGGAGTTCGGATGGTGCCGCCGGTCAGGCAGACGGCCCGATGTCATCGGAAGAGGCGTATGAAATATTGGGTTTGCAGCCAGGAGCGAACAAGACCGATATCCGCCGCGCGCATCGCGCATTGATGAAGAAAATGCATCCCGATCATGGAGGCTCGACGTATTTCGCCGCCAAGATCAATCAGGCGAAAGACTATCTGCTCGGCTTGTGATGAAGGGGCCGCAGTTATTCCGCGGACATCACAACACATGTAATTGCGCGCCGTTTAAGCTGGCTGCAGGTGCTGGCAGCGGTGGTGCGCCGCGTGAAACCGGCAAATCTGGCGCGATACAGGCTTCGTTTGGGTTCGACCAACGCCGTGGTCACGGGAGCATAACCTTTAATGACATCTCCGGCTTTGCTCTGGATGGCGGCAAGACGTTCCAGCGCATCGTTACGGTTTACGTAGGCGCCGACCTGAATATGGAAACCACCACCCTTGCGTTGCGGTCGCTCGCCCGTGTCGCGTATCCTGGGACGCGGTGGGGCGGTAACAGGTTTGGCGCTCGCCGCGCCTCGCGCCGACCCTTGTGCCGGTGGCTCCGATACAGGGGCCGGAGCCCTGACCGCGGTTTTGAATTCAAGCGGTTTGGAGCTTGCGGAAGCGACCACGTATTGCTTCTTTTTCTGGTATTTGCGCGGCAGTTGCGCCGTGGCTTTCGGCAATGACTTGTTGAGAATCGAACGCATGGCCGCGTTTCGCCTCTTTGACGTCTTGCCTCCGAAGACGACCGCGATCAGGTGCTTGTTGCCGCGCCGCACATTCGCGACAAGATTGAATCCCGAAGCCCGTATGTAGCCCGTCTTGATGCCGTCCGTGCCCTTGTAATCGAATAGCAGCCGGTTGTGATTGCGGTACTTTTTGCCCCGGTAGCTGAAATGTTTGTGGCTAAAATACTTGTATCTTTCCGGATGATCGAACATCAACCGGTTGGCCAGCGTGATCATGTCGCGTGCGGTCGTCACCTGTTGTTTGTTCGGCAGCCCGGACGCGTTCTTGAAGACCGTCTTTTTCATGCCGATTGCGCGCGCCTTCGCCGTCATCAGCTTTGCGAAATTTGCTTCCGTTCCGCCGATGTTTTCAGCAATCACGACCGCGACATCATTGGCGGATTTCGTCACCAGCGCCCTGATGGCGTCATGGACGCGTATTGTTTGTCCCGGTTTCAGCCCGAGTTTTGATGGCGCCTGTTTTGATGCCGTGCGGCTTACGGTAAGCCGTGAATCCCCCTTGAATTTGCCTGCTTCCATTTGATCGAACAGAAGGAACAGGGTCATGATCTTGGTGAGCGACGCCGGATACCGGATCGCATCACCTTGTCTTGAATAGAGAATCTTTCCCGTGTGGCCGTCGACCACCATCGCCGCATAGGCCGCAGCACTATGCGCGTTTTCCACGCGAGCCGCGCTCAGCGCGACCACAGCGAAAAGGCACGTCAGAGCATTATTTTTTAAGCGCCGGATATACGAGCGGCGCAGCAGCAACCACTTACACACAATGACCCCTGAGGCTTCGACCCCGTTCCCCAAACACGTCAGCACCGGCCGGGCTCCAGCCCTGCCTGAGAACGCCTCCACAATCAAGCGCTCCGCTTCCCAAGCGTAGAGTTCGGGGTGTTACCAAACAATTAAGGGCCCCTTTTAGAATCATTTATGGTGCAGTGCAAAAAAAATCTTGACAATTTTTGTGCACTGCATATATCACTTGTTGCGTTGCAATATTTACGCAGTCCGGCGGACCAAAAGCGGAACGGGCTGACATCAAACGCTAAGGAGCACGAAAATGGAGATTGAGATGAAGGGTTTTGAAGACATCCAGAAAGTTGGTCAGGAAAATTTGGACGTTGCGGTCAAGAGCTTCGGCGAAGTGAACAAGGGTGTTCAGGCTATCGCCACGGAAGTTACGGACTACACCAAGAAGGCCATGGAAGACGGTTCTGTTGCGTTCGAGAAGCTGATCGGCGTCAAATCTGTTGAGCAGGCGATCGAAGTACAGACCCAGTATGCCAAAAAGGCTTACGAGGATTACGTATCGCAGGCGACCAAGATCGGTGAGATGTATGTCGACCTCGCCAAGGAATTCTACAAGCCGGTCGAAACCGCGCTGACCAAAAAGGCGTAACGCTTCCGCTTACAAGCGGGCGCTGTCGTCCTCCCATTTGAGACCCGGCCGAAAAGCCGGGTCTTTTTTGCGTCCGGCTGCGGCAAATGTCATATTTGGGTCGCATATCACCCTGACGCTACATATATCATCCTAGAGTGATTTGCGGGCAGCGAACCGATTCCGCTAAAATGGATTCTGCGATATTTACCTGTGCGCTGAAATTGAATTGCCCGGGAAACCGGAGTGGTCTGAAGATGTGCTGAGAGGCGAGTAAAGAGACCCCAAGCGAGACCGTTGAAATGTCGGAAAAAGACCAAAACAAAAACCCGGGTGATGGCGGAACCGGGGTCGTCACGGAAACCAAGCCGAAGACCAAGAAGCCGAGCCTCTACAAGGTGCTCCTTCTGAATGACGATTACACGCCGATGGAGTTCGTCGTTTATATTCTGGAGCGCTTTTTCAGCAAAACGAGGGATGAAGCCACGCATATCATGTTGCATGTCCATCAAAAGGGTGTTGGGGTATGCGGTGTCTATACCTACGAGGTTGCCGAAACAAAAGTTGCCCAGGTGATGAATTTCTCAAGGCAGAATGAACATCCCCTTCAATGCACGATGGAAAAGGAGTGAGGCCGTCCCGTGACGTCATTTTCGTCCAGTCTTGAACAAGCTCTGCACCGCGCTTTGGAATATGCCAACGAGCGCAGCCACGAATATGCGACGCTGGAACATCTGTTGCTGGCATTGCTGGAAGACAGTGATGCTTCAGCCGTCATGCGCGCCTGCGACGTCGATCTCGACGAGTTGCGTGACAAGCTCGTCGACTATATCGACAACGAGCTCGAAGGCCTGATCATCAACGACAGTTCAGAGGCCCAGCCGACGGCCGGATTCCAACGGGTCATTCACCGCGCGGTGGTGCATGTGCAGTCTTCAGGCCGGGAAGAAGTAACCGGCGCCAACGTTCTGGTCGCAATTTTTGCTGAACGTGAAAGTCATGCGGCCTTCTTCCTGCAAGAACAGGACATGACGCGTTTCGACGCGGTCAATTACATCAGTCACGGCATTGCCAAGCGCACGAACATGTCGGAGCCGCGCGAGGTGCGCGGCGTTGATGAGGACGCTGCCACCATGGACGGCGCGGATGACAAGAAACGGCGCGCTGACGCATTGGAAGTCTATTGCGTCAATCTGAACGACAAGGCGCGCAAAGGCCGCATCGATCCGCTGATTGGCCGTGATGCGGAGATCCGCCGCATGATCCAGGTGCTGTGCCGGCGTCAAAAGAACAACCCACTCTTTGTCGGTGATCCCGGCGTTGGCAAGACGGCTGTCGCGGAGGGGCTTGCACGGCGCATTGTTCGCGGTGAAGTGCCCGAAGTTCTCTCCGACGCCACCATCTTTCAGCTGGACATGGGTGCACTGCTGGCAGGCACCCGCTACCGTGGCGATTTCGAGGAACGCCTCAAGGCGGTTGTGCGCGAGATTGAGGCCTTTCCCGGTGCAATCATGTTCATCGACGAGATTCACACGGTCATCGGCGCGGGTGCCACGTCCGGTGGCGCCATGGATGCATCGAACCTGCTCAAACCGGCCCTGCAAAGCGGGACGCTACGCTGCATCGGTTCGACCACCTATAAGGAATACCGCCAGCATTTCGAGAAAGACCGCGCACTCGTGCGCCGCTTCCAGAAAATCGATCTGCAGGAACCGAGCATCGAGGACACGATTGCTATCCTCAAGGGGCTGAAGCCCTATTTCGAGGAGTTCCACAAGATCCGCTATACCAATCAGGCCTTGAAATCGGCTGTGGAACTTTCCGCCAAATACATCCATGACCGCCGCCTCCCGGACAAGGCGATCGATGTTATCGACGAGACCGGCGCATCGCAGATGCTGGTGCCCGAGCACCGTCGCCGCAAGACCGTCGGTGTGAAGGATATCGAGACGACGGTGGCGACAATGGCGCGCATTCCGCCCAAGACGATCACCAAGTCCGATTTCGAAGTGTTGCAGAACCTTGAGCGCGATCTGAAGCGGGTCGTATTCGGCCAAGATCAGGCGATAACGGCGCTTGCAGCGGCGATCAAGCTTTCGCGCGCCGGACTGCGCGAGGCGGAAAAACCGATCGGCTGCTATCTTTTCTCCGGCCCCACCGGTGTCGGCAAGACGGAAGTGGCGCGTCAGCTGGCGCTCCAGATGGGCGTGGAACTGTTGCGCTTCGACATGTCGGAATACATGGAGCGCCATACCGTCTCGCGGTTGATCGGTGCGCCTCCGGGCTATGTCGGTTTTGATCAGGGCGGATTGCTGACCGACGGTATCGACCAGCATCCTCATTGCGTGCTGCTTCTCGACGAAATCGAAAAGGCGCATGGCGATCTGTTCAACATTCTGCTGCAGGTGATGGACCACGGCAAGCTGACCGATCACAACGGCAAGAAAGTCGATTTCCGTAATGTCATCCTGATCATGACCACCAATGCGGGTGCGGCCGACCTCGCCAAGGCGCCGATCGGGTTCAACCGGTCCAAGCGGGAGGGCGATGACGAGGAAGCAATCAACCGCATGTTCACGCCGGAGTTCCGCAACCGGCTGGATGCAACCATTGCATTCTCCAATCTGCCGCCTGAAGTCATTTCCAAGGTGGTCGACAAGTTCGTCTTTGAACTTGAGGCGCAGCTGGACGACCGCAACGTCACAATCGAGCTCACTGACGAAGCGAATGGGTGGCTTGCCAGGAAGGGCTATGACGAAAAATTCGGCGCCCGGCCATTGGCCCGCGTTATCCAGGAATACATCAAACGGCCTTTGGCGGAAGAGTTGCTGTTCGGCAAGCTCAGGAATGGCGGCGTCGTGCGCGTTTTTGTTGAAGACAAGCGGGGCGAAAAGATACTCGGGTTCGAGTTCCTGAACGAGGCGGATGCCAAGAGCAGTCCGAAGAATGGTCAGGGCAGCAAGAAGGGTAGTGAGAAGCCCAAGGCAAAATCGGCTGCAAAGCCCGCCCGCAAGTCGCAGCCCAAATCCAAAACCGCCAAGACCAAGCCGAAACCGCCCAAGCCCAGTGGGTCGAGCCCCGTTCCGAAGGTTCCTCTGCCAGCAAAATAGTCTGCTGTTTGCGCGGGCTGTGGTGCGCGAAGTTTCATTGGTTCCCGGGACCGCCCGTGAGCAGGCGTTCACGCATTTGGCACTAGGTAAATAGCGGTTCGGCGCTTAGGCTGGCCGTTTACGGCATCTGCTGGGGGATGACGCCTCGTGCGCCAGTTCTTCATTTGCATAATTGGTTTTTTTGCTGCTCTGGCTTGGAGCGAACCCGCCCGCGCGCAAGGCAGCTATCCCGGTGAACCCCCAAAAGAAATCAACGGCCAGCCGTTCCGGAAATACGTCAACAGCCATGCCTATTTCGATGAGATGGCCAAGGAGGCGATGCAGTATGAAGCGCTGCTTGGAAGCTGCGGAACGCCTGAGAAGGTGGACCGGTTAAACGCCGGGCGCCCGCAAATTCTCACCAAACTGCCGCAACTGGGCACGCCGCCCCAATGGATGGAAGTGCTCAGGATTTCAGGATGCGAGGAGCCCGTGAAGCGGGCCGTGCTGGTGCTCTATGTCAACAGGATGCCTCTCTTCCTGCCGCTGGTTTCGGGCAACGGTCTCAGCCGGTATGACGTTATTTTGCAGCGCGACGTCATCAAGGCGCTGATACCCGTTGAACGCGCACTTGGCGTTCGCGCGGGTTGCCCCAAGGACGCGGCGGTGCGCATCCTGAACACCAAGACGCTTTCAAAGAAGGAAATCGAGGGCGGACTGACGTGGGAGGAGGAGTGGCAGCTTTCCACCTGCAAGGGCGAGAAGCGCGTGCGCGTGTCCTATACGTCGCAAGAGGGCAGCGGAACCCGCTTCCAGATCAGGCAGGCGGTATCCCACTAGCGCCGGTTCTCATATGTCAACGCTTGTTGACGCGATTCCTGAAAAGCGGACGTCCTAGCGCGCTCCGGACATGGCAGCCGGTGGAACAGCGGCTGTTTCTGAAAAGAACAGTTTTTCCAGCTCGCCGGCTGCGGATTGCATGATTGGAATTTGTTCGTGAGCAACTGACCAGCCGGTCGGATTCGCACTGTTTTATATGAAGGGCGTTGCGCCGAAGGGTATCGACATAAAGACGATCTACAAAGGCGTTCTTCCGTTCATCGCGCTTCAGGCGATTGGGGAGGCCGCGGTGTTTTATAATCCTGAACTGGTGACTTGGTTGCCGGAGGTCGCTTACGGCAAATAGCGCCGTTAAGCGTATCAGGCGATTTGGAGAGTTGCGGATATGGATTCGGCTCCCAATGGCTGTTACGCTAGCGACAACAATGGGTTTTCATAGTTGAGTCAGTCGATTGCATAACAGGTTGAGAGTGTATTGTGGTGCCCTCGTGGCGGCCTGCGTGATGCTCGCCGCGTTGGCCCCTGTCCATGCCGCGCAAGGCTCAGTCCTTCCCCTGAGCGAAGCGCATATCAGTCAATATCTCAAACGCCTGAGCCTCACCGAAAAGCAGAAGCCATCCGTAACCGCGATCATGAGGCGTTGGCGCCAGGAGGGCGAAGCCATCCTGAAAAAGCACGGCATCACCGGGCAGGGAGGCAAGAAGCCGGGGCTCTTTCAACTGGTCGGCTTGAAGGGTGAGTTGAAGAGCGTCGTCCAGTGGGGCCGTTCGGAGGCCTCGAAAATCCTGACGCCGGTTCAGATGCGCGAATTTGAAAAGATCTATGCGGAAGGCGCGGTCCTCATCAGGAAGAACCTTCATCTCTGACCATCTTCCATCGCTGGCTGCAGCCCGCAGATAACGTGACTCAAAGCCCCGGGGAGGGCAGGATGCGACGAACGATTTGCAGTTTGAAATTCTGCCTGGCTTTGCTTGCCGCCAGCGCGGTCTTCCCTCAAGCGGGTAATGCCGAGGACAAGACCTATATATGCTCGATCAGCGACGCACGAGAATGCACGTCGGAGGCGGACTGCAAGGCCGTGGAGCTGGAAGAAATCCTCGTTGCCCCGCTTATCATTTATGATCTGGAGAAGAAGGCGATCGTGTCGGCCGCAATGCGCGATCATGGCCGCGAGGAAAAGATTGCTGGAATTCATCGCACACCAAGTGACCTGATCATCTATGGCCATGGCGATGACGAAGTCTGGAACACGATTATTTCGCTTAAAGACGGAACGATGACGGGCAACATCAATAGTGGTGACGCGACCCACATTCTGTTCGGCCATTGTGCGCCCAACATCTACCCGAGATAACGCCTCTCAACACAATACAGATCCGATCGGGTCTTCTTGCCGTTCACCCGGCCGGACCGAATGTCTCGGTGTGAATCCGGTCAGCGGGTACATTCTGGCGCTCGAGCGCGTCCTGAATGTCGGCCATGAAGCGCGTCGGACCGCACAGAAAGTAATGCGCGTCTGAGTTGCCAACCAGATCTGCCAGGAGCGCCCCGTCAATCCGCCCCTCGCGATGGTAGTCCTTTCCGAGCTCGTCCTCGGGAAGGGGCTTGCTGTAGGCAATGTGCAGGTCAATGTTCGCGCGGTCCTTCGCCAGAGCGTAAACCTCATCGGCGAGCGGATGATGAAGTCCGTCGCGGGCGCCATGGACAAACCAGACCGGGCGATCGTCGCTCTCGGCCACCGCCGCATGAAGCATGCTCACCATGGGCGTGACACCAACGCCGGCACTGACGAGCACCAGCGGACAAATGTTGCACGTCATCATGAATTCGCCGGCCGGTGAACGGCTCTCAATGATGGCGCCCGGTTCGACGCTGTCATGCAGATGCCTCGATACCAGGCCCTGGTCTTCGCGCTTGACCGTAATCCTGTATTTGTCGTCGCCGGGCGCACTGGACAGCGAGTAGGTTCGCCGCGCCGGTTCATCGTTACCCGGAATCCTGAATTCGACGGGCAGGTGCTGCCCCGGTTCGAATGCCGATAGCGTGCCACCATCGCGCGCCTCGAACAGGAAAGAGGTTACGTCCGCGCTTTCCGGTTTTTTCTCAACCAGACGCAATTCGCGAACGGACTCAGCATCCGCCTCCCAGCGCAGGTTGATGGCGCCTGAAAGTTCGATGCTCTCTTCGATGTCGAATGTGATCAACCGGCGCGCGCCCGGGTAGTCGGCCAACTCCGCCGAATCCCAGTCAATCGATGTGGTGCCCGTTAGTTGCAGCAATTTGCCTGTCTCGAAATCCACGAAAAGGAAGCCCGCGCGTGGGTCGAGAACGAGATTGCCGATCGTGTTGTAGTGATTGTTTCCGGCATAGTCCGGAAACTGCAACCGCCCGTCACTCAGAACCCTGACGAAGCCCTTGTCGCCGCCGCGGTGAGAGGCATCCATTCCAAACGAACGGCTCTCACCTTCACCGCGATATCCGCTTGCGATGAAGAATGTATCCGCGGATGCAATCCATTCCTGCTGCGCTGCAGTCAGACGAGTGTCGGTGGTCGCCTTTGATGAAGGTGCGTTGTCAACACGTTGCCATGCACGCTCTCTGATGTATTGCGGGCAGTTTCCAAACGATTGATCGACACGGAAGGTCATGGCGCCTGATCCGTTGTCGATTATGCGGCCATTGACACGATTACGCCGCCGGGTGGCGAGCGCGATACCGAGAATGCCGATGTCTGCGCCAACCCCGAAAGCCTCCTCCAGCGCATCGCCTTGTGCGGGCTGTGCCTCAATAACAAGATGCCGGTCGTCAGGTGACGTTATGAAACCCTCAGGTCCATCGAGAAATGTCACCCAGGGACGCCCTTTTTTGTCTCGTGCCGCAACAACGAGGTAGGGGAGTGAGGTGTGGAACGTCCTGTGCTGTTCCGGCATATAGTCGCGAACGACCTTGCGCGCCCAGGCCTCAATGTCGTGCGCTCCCAGGCGCTGCTGAACCTGCTGCTCACCTGGGTGGAAGGGCGAGTCCGTTAGATTTTGACGGGTGTTCATTGCACTTTCTCTCAACGGTAACACTGGCTCGAACGCGCCCAAAATTTGCTCAGGCATGCAAATGGAAAACCTTGTTCATGATCTTCCATGTCCCATCGACCTTGAGCAGGGTGAACAAGTCGGTAAACCGAAAGCCAGTCCAGTTTTCGAGTTCGAGCCGCACGGTCGCGACCGTACCGACCAGATCGACACTGGTGCTGCTCACTTCGAGCTGCTTTGCCGGGCCGTTCTCATCGTTCCAGTCGAACAACCCTTGAATGGGGCCGGCAAACAGGTCGCCGCCGATATAACCGAAGACCGTCGCGTCCTCATGGAATGCCGGTTTCATGTCGTCGCTTTTGCCGGACTTGGCGCCATGGATATAGTTCTGGAGGACCTTGGCGATCGCGTCATGGTCCCTCACGTCAGCGGATATCTCGTTCACTTGTCTCACTCCTATCGTCGTGCTGCATTGGTTTGTGATCTTGATTCCTGCCTCTAAACCTGAATCATACCGCCGTCGGCGACGAGGTCAGCTCCGGTGAAGTAGCTCGCATCTTCGGATGCAAGAAACGCCGCGGTCGCCGCGATTTCCTCTGGCTTGCCGGGCCGACCGAGCGGCGTCTGCTGGATAACCTGCTCTCCGAAGGCATCGATTTCGTCTCGACTCAGACCGACTTTGCCCCAGAACGGGGTCTCGATGAGCCCTGGGCTGACAACATTGACACGGATACGGCGAGGCGAAAGTTCTGCCGCCAACGTGCGACCCAGCGAGCGAACCGCCGCCTTCGTTGCCGAATAGACGCTCGTGTTCGGTAGCCCGGACTGAGCGACCACGGATGCGTTGAGAATGACCGACGCACCTTCCGAGAGCAGCGGCAGGGCCTTTTGAACCGTAAAAAAGAGTCCTCGAACGTTGATGTTGAACAGATCATCAAACTGCTCTGGCGTTACCGTCTCGAACGGACCCAAGGGCGCGACTCCCGCGTTTGCAAACAGCACGTCCACCCGATCGAATTTTTGTTTCACCAGAGCGTATAGCTGGTCCAAATCCTGGAGGTTCGCAACGTCACCGCGCACGCCTATTGCCCGGTCGCCGAGTTCGCCAATAGCTGCATCCAGTGCGTCCTGGTTGCGGCCGGTAATGACGACCATGGCACCCTCCGCGATGAACCGCCGGGCGGTGGCAAACCCGATGCCGCTGCTTCCGCCGGTGACGAGCGCAACCTTGTTGCTCAATTTGCTCATTGCCCGTTCTCCTGTTCCTTCATCTTGAATGAGGGTGAGTGACGCGTTCCTCAGCTGGTTTCCATGAATGCCGCCACGAGCCGCGCGACTTCATCCGGCGCATCACAGTAGTGCGCGCGAAACGGCCAGGTGCCGCCGAAGGTTTGGTCGGGTGCAACTGAGGGTGCGATTTGCTCGGCGGATCCATCCACCGGGCGAGCGGGGGCAATATCGGCAACGGCCGGGGTCATATGCTTTCTCCTGCTGATGGATCTGCGCGAGCGAGGGCGGCGAGGGAAGAAACCGCCGCCCTCATGCTCTGGCTTGCGGGTTCTCGTCGAGAACCCTTGTCTGCTAAGACGCAGGCGCGATGAACTCCATGCGGATGCCGCCGGGGATGGAACACATCATGTGCGCGGTCGGTCCGTCACCGACGGGCTCTGGCGCGAACTCAATCTCCACCCCGTCACAGGTTTTGAGTTTTTCATGAATAGTATCGAGGGCTTCGGTGCCATCGACCTTGAGCGCGAAATGATGGAGGCCGATGACATTCTTGCGGTCAAATGAAACCGCAGTGTCAGGATTGCTAGCCTGCCAAAGGGTGATCATCGTTGTGCCGTCGCTGACGAAGACTGCCGGGTATAGCGGCTTTTCGCCGACCTGGGAGAATCCAAGCGTATCGATGAAGAATGCGCGGGTTTTGGCCAAATCCGGTACAGTCAGTCCGATGTGGTGGGCACCTTTGGTTACGGCTGCATCCGACATTGTTCATCTCCTCGTTTCATCGGCCGGTCGTGATCCTGAAATTCCGCTACGGGCCGGTTGTTGATCATGTTTGTGAATTTGCGCCTTTCATCTCTGTGTTAGAATACGCATAATCCGCAATTGATTATTTCATTTTACGGAATAGAGATGGATCGCCTGCAAACCATGAGCGTGTTTGTCACCGTGGCCGAGGAATCCGGTTTCGCGGCCGCGGCCCGGCGTCTCAACATGTCACCGCCATCAGTGACGCGGGCCGTTTCCGATCTTGAGGCGCGGCTCGGCGTCCGACTGTTGCACCGGACCACACGCTCGGTGAGCCTGACCGAGGAGGGCGAGCGCTACCTTTCGGACTGCCGGCGGATTCTCTCCGATCTTGCCGAAGCGGACCGGCATGCGGCTGGCGTGCACGCAGCCCCCAGCGGCAACGTCTCGGTGACGGGCTCGGTGATGTTCGGCCGAATGATGATCACGCCGATTTTGCTGGAACTCCAGGACCGCTTTCCGGAGATCTCCATATCGACATTGTTCCTCGACCGCATCGTCCACATGATCGACGAGGGGATCGATGTTGCAGTCCGCATCGCCGAATTGCCCGACTCATCCCTCTCGGCAATACGCGTGGGGAGAGTAAGGCGGGTGCTGTGCGCGTCACCGGGCTATCTCGCATCACATGGTCGTCCGCGCCTGCCCCAAGACCTGACCCGGCATGAGATCATTTGTTTTGATCAGGAGGCGCAAAGACGTGAGTGGGTCTTTCACCAGAAGAGTGGTCTCTACCACTTCAAGGTCAAGTCGCGGCTCCAGTTCAATCTTGCCGACCCGGCAATTGTCGCGGCGATTGCCGGGCGCGGGATTACCCGCGTGTTGTCCTACATGATTGCGCCGCATCTGGAGTCAGGCGCTCTTGAGATTGTGCTCGAGGCATTCGAGCCGCCACCGGTTCCGGTTCATGTCGTCCACAAGGAGACGGGCGGAACCACAGCGCGTGTTCGCGCCGTAGTCGACTTTCTGGCTGAACATCTCAGAGGCAACCCGGTGCTGGGCTAGCGAGCGGGTTTCCCTGCAGAGACGGCCGTGCGAGGCGGCTGGCCTCAGGCGGCCTCCAATACCGTCCTGATCTTTTCGGCATTGGCGGCAAGCACGTCGGGGTCTCCCATGTCTCCCGCATGGGGTTTGAGCGCAACGCCGTCCCAGCGCGGAATGATATGAAAATGAACGTGAAAGACCGTCTGCCCGGCGGCGGCATCGTTGAACTGCTGAATGAGTACGCCGTCAGCTTCCACGGCGTCGCGGATCGCAGGCGTAAGCCGTTGAACCGTGCGGATGGTGGTGCACAGAACCTCTGGCGATACGTCGAAAATATTGATCGCCGGGTTCTTGGGTATCACCAGCGTATGGCCATCGGCACGCGGCATGATATCCAGGAACGCAAAGGTCTCGTCGTCTTCATAGACCTTGTAGCAGGGAAGCTCTTCGCGCAGGATCTTCGCGAAGACGTTGCTGTCGTCATATGTCATGAATGTGCCTCTGTTTGCCGGCCCGATCTGGCGCCATTTGTGATTTTTGTCTGTTTCTCAAGTCTGCAGGTGCGGGTCAAGTATTGTGGCTTTCCGATCTTGAGTGCGGGGAGATCAGTCCGAGAGCGATCTGACCAAGCGGGTCGTTTGAATCAGACGCTCCGCCAGAATTCGAATCAGATGTTCATGAAAGGAAGACGCTATGTCCGGCGCCTCGGCCGTCATTTTCGCGAGCGAGTCCCGGCTCAGGCGCCAAACGATCGTTTCGCTTTCGGTCACGACCGAAGCGGAGAGGTGCTGGTCCAGATAGAAGGCGAGTTCTCCTACAATCGTACCGACCCCCATGGTGCTAACACGAATCCGGGTGCCGTCCGGGGCCTCGATCTGGACGCCGACCTTGCCGTGTTCGACGAAAAAGAGGTCTCTGGACTCCTCGCCCTGGCGGATGAGCGTGGCGTTGGGTTCAAGCTCTATCTTCTCGAGATAGGACATCATGGTTTGCGATGCTTTCCGGCCGCCGAGAGCCCGCGAGAGTTGCCCTTTTATGCTGTCGTCCCGGGCCGGGGGCCGCTTGTGTGTACTGTCATCCAGCAGGCGTTCCTCGCACCACTCCAAAGCCCGGTCGAGATCGTCAAAGGACTGGATCGGCAATCCGCTCTCCGGTCCAAATCCACCTTCTGCGAGCGAACCCTGGATTGCTGGCGGCAAGTTTGTTGTGATCAATGTCACGCCGGATCTTTCAGCAATCTGGCCGATTTTGACGAAACTGAGCACGGCGGATGAATCGAGCCCGGTCACGCTGCGGGTGTCCAGCAGAAGAAAGCGAAGCTTCGGCTCAACGCCTTCGCGTAGGCGGGTCCGGACAAATCTCTGAAGCGTGTGCGCGGTGCCGAAAAACACAAATCCCTGAAGCCGCAGGATAAGGATCTCCTTTCCCCGCGAATTCAAAAACTGCCGATCTTCATTGGGGCGTTCGACGCTGCTGTGAAACTCATCTGCCGTTACAGCGTATTTGACGACCTGGACCCGACTGTAATCGAGCGCAAACAGGACGATCGCGGAAATCAAACCAACGGTTACGCCCTCGAGAAATCCCACGGTGCTGATGACCAGCACGATCAGGAGAATAATCAGATATTCGCGGCGCGGCATCTTGAAGAAGGCGTCGACCAGCCAATCGTAGAGCAGGGAGATGCCAATCCACAGCAGCAGGCCACCGAACAGGGGGATGGGCATATAGGCGAGGAGCGAGGATCCGTAGATCAGCGTCACCGTACAGACCGCAGCCACGATGAACCCCACCAGACGATAGGGTGCCCCGAGCTTGTGAGCGAGCAGTGACAAACCGAGGCCCTGAAAGCCTGCCGCTCCACCGCCGAGGCCTGCAAGGAGGTTGGCTACTCCTGCTGTCTGAAACTCACGGTCCAGATCGACGTCATGCCGCACTGCCAATTCGATGCCGCTCGAAGCGAGCAGGACTGACGCCGCGGTAACCAAGACCATCGTCATTATCTTGGGCACTTCCGCCCAGATCACGCCCCAATCGACACTGTCGAAAGGGTTGCTGCTGAACGGCGGCCAAATTCTGCTCTGATCAGGCAGCTCAAACAGCCGGCCCTCAGCCTGAAGCTGGTGCAGCGGCACATCCTGAAACCAGGCGGCCAAATGGAAAAGAACCATCGCCGCACAAATTGCGACCGGCAGGGCAAAGATGTTGCCACCGCGATGGGCAATTGCCCAAAGGGTACAGGCGAACAATATTGCAGGGACCCACTTGGCGAGGTTGGCCGGATCGACCAGAACATGAAGGGAATCCGGCGTTGGCGTTTCGCCAATGATCACACCAAGTGCAGCATGAACGATCAACCAACCCATGCCGGCGAGAAATCCGCCGATCACCGAATAGGGAATGAAGCGGATAAAACGCCCAAGGCGAAAGATGCCCAGCGCCAGCAGGCAGAGCCCGGTAAATGATGTTGCGAGGCCGATCGCCACCACGATCGTCAGAAGTATTTCCTGTTCGCTGCGGACACCGGACATGGCCGTATGCATCGACGCCGCAATCACGGCCAGGGTAACGACCGTCACTTCCTGCGAGAGCGATATCATGCCCGGATAGGAACTGCCGAAGGCGGTGACGCCGGCAAGTATGATGGTGCTGAAGAGACACAGCCCGATCCCGATTGTGACGTAGTGGCTCAGCGCGCCGGAAAAAAGCAGGGCCGCATCGGAAATCGAAAAGACGACGGCAAGCAGGCCGCACACTATGCCGGCGACCAAGCTCGATAACAGATAGCGAAAATTGTAAGCTCCGCCCGTCGGGTGGTTCAGCCCTGCAGCAGCACCTTCCTCCGTTCCCTGCTGCTGACTCACACCCGTCCCCTGATCCTGTGTTTCGCTCATTTAAACAGTTCGCTGCGTTCGTTGCCAAGCACGGCCAGGTTGTGCCTCAGGTGTCTTCGCTTTCGCCGTCGCCCTTGTTGCGATAGGGAGCAAGGCGCGCCAATTCCTCGTTTTCCATCTCCACATAGCGGCGCTCCTGATCGAGGAATTGCGAAACGGCGGAACGCAGGCCGGGGTCGGCAATCAGATGGGCGGAGTAGGTGGTTTGCGGGACATAGCCACGGGCAAGCTTGTGCGTACCCTGTGCACCGGCTTCAACGCATGCCAGTCCGTGGGCGATGGCGTAGTCGATGGCCTGATAGTAACAGGCTTCGAAATGCAGAAAACGATGATCCTCGACGCAACCCCAGTAGCGACCATAGAGCGTGTCGCCGCCGATGAAATTGAGCGCGCCAGCAATGGGTTGACCATCGCGTTCGCACATGATGAGCAGGATCTTGTCCGCCATGCTCTGGCCTGCAAGGCTGAAAAACTTGCGCGTAAGATATGGCTGGCCCCATTTGCGCGATCCGGTATCCCCGTAAAAGGCAAAGAACGCATCCCAATGGGCTTCGGTGATCTGGCCGCCGGTATAGTGGCGGATGGTAATGCCGTCTGCACAGGCGTCGCGGCGCTCTCTTCTGATGAGCTTGCGTTTGCGTGAGGTGAGGGACGCCAGGAAATCGTCAAAGGTCGCATAGTCGTGGTTTTGCCAGTGAAACTGCTGGTCGGACCGGCGCAGCAATCCGATGCGCCCCGCGCGTTCCCATTCGCCCCGGGTGAGGAACGTCAGGTGGAGCGAAGACGCGTGATGTCGCTCAAGCAGGGTTGCGGCAGCATTGAGCAGGTAACCTTCGCGCTCTTCGGCCTCCGGCACTTCCGGTACGAGCAGCCTGCGCCCGGTAACAGGCGTGAAGGGAACGGAAGCCTGAAGCTTGGGATAGTAGCGCCCGCCCGCACGCTCAAACGCATCCGCCCAGCCATAGTCGAACACATACTCACCTTGAGAGTGGGATTTGAGATAACAGGGCATGCAGGCAAGGATGCCGCCCTGCCCATCGTCCAGAACCAGGTGCCGGGGCGCCCATCCGGTTTGGGCGCAGGCCGAACCGCTTTCCTCCAGCGCAGACAAGAATGCATGACTGATAAAAGGGTTATACGGGCGTGCGGAAGTGCCATCTGCAGTAAGAGGGTTGGCGCAGGCATCCCATTGCCCGGCATCCAGGCTTGAGATACCCGGCTCCACGCGCACAAGAATCTGTTCTGCGTCACCCATCTTTCAAACTGAACTCACATTCCAGCTTACGGCCGGAAGCCTTCGAAAATCATGGCGTCTGCGCAGCGTCGCGCGCGTTCGCGCTGCGCGTTGCTTTTCACCGTCCAGGTCAGAAGCGGGCGCCTCAAAACACTGCGCCAGACCCATGGCGCTGCGGCGGACAGCGTCTCGATATCATAGGCGACGAAGTGTGGCTTGGCGACAAAGGCGGAGAGCAGGTGCCTCATGACAAACCGGCGCTGTGGCGACAGATGGCCCCAATAATGCGGATTGCGGAATGAACCGGCCACGAGGCCGCGCGGACGCTGAGGAGCCGCGTCGCCAAAGGCGGCCGTGGCATTGGGATCGAACGACATGACGGCGGCAAGTCCCTTATAGGGTTGAAGACAGCTGGCGAGCATTTTCTCGAATGCGCCGCGTTCACCCCAGTCACTCTTGATCTCAATGACCAGCGGCACACGGCCTGAAACCTGCTCCAGCAATTCGGGCAAGGTTTGCATACGGTCCGACGTGCCCTTGAACGCCAGGCGCTTCAACTCGGCAGCGCTGTGCTCGATGACCGTACCGCGGCCCCGGGTCAAACGGTCCAGGGCCGCATCGTGAAACACCATCACCTGGCCATCGCCGGCCGGTTGCACATCCACTTCAACGGCATAACCGGCCTCGATAGCGGCCTCAACGGCAGATGGGGTATTCTCGATCAGCCCGTTAACCGTGTCGTGCAGGCCGCGATGGGCGATGGGCCGGATGAGCCAGTCCAGGTCGGCCACGAAAGGCCTACTCGACGGCAAGAAGTGCGTCGATCTCGACACACACGTCGAGCGGCAGGGCGGCGACCCCCACGGCAAAGCGCGTGTGGCGGCCTTTGTCACCGAGCACCTCAACAAGAAAATCCGAGGCGCCGTTCACGACAGCTGGGTGATTGGTGAAGTCCGGCGCCGAGCTGACGAAACCACCAAGGCGCAAAACCTGTGCAATCCGGTCAAGGTCGCCAAGCGCGGCCTTGGCCTGCGCGAGAATATTGATTGCACAGGCGCGTGCCGCCTGCTGCGCCGTATCGACGTCCACGTCGCTGCCAACCGTTCCCTTGAATTCGGGCCCACCTGCGATCAACGGCAACTGACCGGAAATGAACAGTTGTTTGCCAGATACGTGAAACGGAACGTAGTTTGCTGCAGGCGTTGCAGCCACCGGCAAGTCGACGCCCAGCTCCTGAAGCTTTGCTTCTATGGCACCAGCCATGGGTTGATCTCCCTCTCAAACTTGTCAAAAACGCGAATGACGGCGGTTGTAACGGGTTCTGGTGAACCAGACCAGATGTCCGGCGAATTCGCGTTCATGTTATTGTCATTTCACCATTGCACGAGGGGAAAAAGAGGCGCATTTTTGCCCTTAATCTTCGTCATTGTTGTTTCCAGTCCATATGTCCGAGTCGGATTGGGAAGAATCTGTGGATTGAGAGCAAGGTTGTAATGAAATTTAGTAAGAAGATCGCTGGTCTGGCACTCCTCGGCGCACTGGCTCTCGGGGCCTATTCGGGCTCGTCGCTCGCGCTGACGCCAGGTGGCGTGGCAAGCCTCGTGCCGCACCGCGCGGTCTATGAAATGACCCTAGATCAGTCCCGTCCGGCAACAGGTGTTGCGGGCGTTCGCGGTCGCATGGTCTTCGAATTCGCGGGCTCGGGATGTGACGGATATACGATGAACATGCGGTTGGTGACGCGCATTGAGGGCGAAACCGGACGCGCCAGTACTACGGACTTGCGGTCGTCAACCTGGGAAGAGGGACACGGCAAGCGCTTTCGGTTCAATTCAAGCCAGTATCGCGGCGAGGATCTGCAGGAGTCGACGAGTGGTGATGCGGAGCGAGGTGCTGCTGACAAGGAAGTCGATATCCATGTCAGCGCACCGAAGAACAAGGAACTCAAGGTTCCCGGTCCGGTGCTCTTTCCCACCCAACACTCGCTTGCCATTCTGCAAGCGGCAATAAAGGGCAAATCTATCGTGCAGGCCCGTGTCTATGATGGCTCGGGCAAAGGCGACAAGGTGTATTCGACGACGGCATTCATCGGCAAGCCGCTCAAGCCCGGAGCGAAGCTTCCCTCCAAGCGCGTCGAAAATGACAAGGCGCTGGAAAAGATCAGCTCATGGCCCGTGTCGATCAGCTATTTCGACAATGAAAAAGAGGGGACGACGCCGGTCTATCAGCTCAGCTTCCGCTTTTATGAAAACGGGGTGAGCCGCGAACTTGTTATTGACTACGGTGACTTCGCTATCAAAGGCGATTTGAGTTCGCTTGAACTGATGCCGTCTTCTGCGTGCAAGTGAATGTGGGCTTGATCCGCGTCCTTCGCGTCATTTCATTGCATCATCTTTAGAGTCCGGCCCGCCCCACAGCCAGGCTGCACCTCGCACACCGCTGTCAGGTCCATGGACCGGGGAGCGAATATCGATGAGGGCGTTGTCGCTGAAGATATGCGGTGTGACCAATTCGGGAAGCGTGTCATAGAGGTGGGGCATGGCCGACAACCCGCCACCCAGCACAACGCGTTCGGGGTCGAAGATATTGATCACGCCCGCCAGCCCGCGCGCCAGCCGCGACGCATGGCGAGCCAATGTCTTCTCCGCGTCACGGTTCCCCTCATTGGCGCGGTGTGCGATCTCCTCCGCAGTGAGTGTTTCGCCACAGATCCGCTCATGGTCTTGCGCCATGCCCGGGCCGGAAACCCATGTCTCCAGGCACCCGTTTCTACCGCACCAGCATTTGTTGCCCGGTAATTCTTCAGTGTTGGGCGAGGGCAGTGGATTGTGCCCCCATTCACCACCGATCCCTCGAGGACCGTCAATGAGTTGTCCATCCACCACCAGACCACCGCCGCATCCGGTTCCCAATATGACGCCGAAGACGCTTTGTGCTCCGGCGCCTGAACCATCGACGGCTTCTGAAAGGGCGAAACAGTTGGCGTCGTTGGCAAGGCGTACCGGCAGGCTCAGGGCGTTCTCGATATCCTGCTTAAAGGGCCGTCCGTTGAGCCAGGTCGAGTTTGCATTTTGGACACGCCCGCTCGACGGCGACAGCGAACCGGGTATTCCAATGCCGACACTTGGCTGACCTTGCGCCTTTTCAGACAGGCCGTTTACGAGTTCCACAATCGCAGTGATTGTTCCCTCGTAATTGCCCCTGGGAGTGTCGACGCGGAATTGGGACGCGACCGTTGCATCGGCTGCCAGCAGAATTCCTGAAATTTTGGTGCCACCAAGGTCTATGCCAATGCGCGGTTGCCGCGTCCTGGCGTCGTCAGGCTCGGTCATCGCCTAGACGCCTTGAGCGCCCTGCAGGGCGCGGTGGGCGCGAACGATGTCCGTGGGATCAAGCCCTGAATTTGCCGCGAAGGTGAGCAGAAGGTCTTCTTCGCTCATCAGATAGTCCAGCGCGGCGGTCAATATCGCGGTTCGGGCCTCGGGCGCATTGAGGCCCTGCGGCGTCCATCCGGTCAGGTCCAGAAATCGCGCGAGAATGGTTTCATCGCCTGCAATAAAGGCGAGCGCCTGGATGGCGATATCCTGCGCCGGCTCAGTTGCTGATGTATTTTGCTTCATCATCGGCGGCAAGTTTTGGGGTTGTTCATTCTGGTTGGCAAGAGAATCTGTACCGTCTTTAAGGTTTAATTACGGGTTTTCAGGTCATATGGGCAAAATTAATCAGGGGGCGGCCTATTGCTGCAAAATCCAGGTGACCGCCTGGGCGGGTGGATAGCATGGAATATTCCGGCGGCTTGTCCGATTATAGGGCCACCGATTCGACGATGGCCGGGCCAATGACCAAAACTGTATTGATTGTCGAAGACAACGATCTGAATATGAAGCTGTTCCACGATTTGCTGGACGCGCATGGCTATCAGACGTTGCAGACGAGAGAAGGGCTGCAGGCGCTCGAACTTGCGCGCGAGCACCACCCCGATCTCATTCTCATGGATATCCAGCTTCCGGAGGTTTCCGGACTCGAAGTCACCAAGTGGCTGAAGGAAGATGACAAGCTTCGCGATATTCCGGTTGTTGCCGTCACAGCGTTTGCGATGAAGGGCGACGAGGAACGCATTCGCGAAGGCGGGTGCGAGGCTTACATCTCCAAACCAATATCTGTCACAACATTCATGGATACTGTGCGCAAGTTCATTGGTGATGCGTAACTGTACCGGAGAGCCTGAAATCAATTCATGACAGCCCGTGTTCTCATCGTCGACGACATTGAAGCGAATGTGAAGCTTCTCGAAGCGCGCCTCACGGTTGAGTATTTCGAAACGCTGTCTGCGCGTTCGGGGCAGGAGGCGCTGCAAATTTGCGCCAATGAGGGCCCCGATGTCGTCCTGCTCGACGTCATGATGCCGGGAATGGACGGTTTCGAAGTGTGTCAGCGCCTTAAGGCTGATCCGAAGACCCAGCATATCCCCGTCATCATGGTGACGGCACTCGATCAACCCTCCGACAGGGTGAAGGGGCTTGAAGCGGGCGCGGACGACTTTCTTACCAAGCCGGTCGATGACCTTGCTCTCATCACCAGGGTCAAGAACCTGTCCCGCCTGAAGACGCTGACAGATGAGATGCTGATGCGCGCATCGACCAGCGAACAGATGGGAATGGGAGGCGAGGAGGCGGATGACGCCGCAAATGCGGGGTTAGGCGGAAAAATTCTTCTGGTGGAGGACAATACACGTTCCGGCGAGCGCATTATGGCGACCCTGAGCGGTGATCAGAACGTCGTTCTGGAAAAAGACCCCCAACAGGCGCTCCTGGTATTGCCCGACAGCGATTATGACTTGTTGATTGTCAGCCTGAGCCTGTCGGGAACCGACGGTCTGAGGCTCTGTTCGCAGCTCCGTTCCCTCGATCGGACCCGAAACCTGCCAATTCTGATCGTTACGGAACCGGGCGAAGACGCACGCCTGCATCGCGGTCTCGACATGGGCGTGAACGACTATCTCGTGCGCCCCATAGACAAGAATGAAATGCTGGCGCGGGTTCGGACACAGATCAAGCGCAAGCGATATTCAGACAGGCTGCGAAACAAGCTTGATGAGAGCGTGGAGCTCGCAATTACCGATGCGCTGACGGGTCTGTATAATCGCCGTTACATGGAGGGTCATCTCAAGACCCTCGTGGAGGAAGCCGTCCAGCGCGGCAAACCGCTCTCAGTGCTGGTGGCCGACATCGACTACTTCAAGTCGGTCAACGACACCCACGGACATGACGCGGGCGACGAAGTGCTCAAGGAATTCGCCGCGCGCATGCGTCAGAACACGCGCGGTATCGATCTGGCGTGCCGTCTTGGTGGAGAGGAATTCGTGGTGATGATGCCGGATACGGATCTTGCGAAGGCCTATATGGTCGGCGAACGCTTGCGCCAATGCATCGCATCCATGCCATTTGACCTGCCAAACGGCGCCAAGATCTCCGTGACAGCCAGCGTAGGTGTCGCATCACTGGAGGGTGTCGACGATACCCAGGATGGGCTCGTCAAACGGGCCGATCAGGCGCTTTATTGCGCAAAACGCGATGGTAGGAACCGCGTCGTCGCCGATGCGGCCTAGCTATAAGCGATAATTTTAGGCGCAATAAAGCGCCATATCCCTCAAAGCTTGTGGATAACTGCGGAGTTACACCGTGGATCTGGCTCACGCTTTGTGTGAGAGTTTAAGGTTAACGCTTTACTTTGACACGTCTTTTCGTTTAATGGCAGACTAAGTTTGATTGATTTTGGCGGCGCGCAGGTTACGCTAAGGTTGGCGGTCCGGTCTGCGTTGAAAAACGGGGAGGCGGTTGAGGGATCATGAATCGCCGCTCCAGCTAATTTAGACTGGCGCATCCTTCAGTAATCAGTCGCCCCGAAAGAGATAACCCTGCGGAGTGCTCAGGTCCGCCGCATCTCCTGGGTCCGTAGGGTTTGGCTGGCCGGCAGACGGTATGAGTGGCCTCCTCGTTAACGCCGTTTGCCGGCTGGCCACCAAGTCAGATGACCAAGGCCCTCTTTGGTCCATTTGGCTTGTTGGCCAGCCCTGTTGACCAATTCGGATCTACCCCGCTACCGGATGGTTGCAGGGCTGGCCTCTTCCAAATTTTCAGCAAACAACAAGAAAACCGTCTTCAGCACGGGTGAACCCGTGCGAGCGGGAAACTATTTGATCTTGTTCTCTTTGAATTCGACATGCTTGCGCGCAACGGGGTCGTATTTCTTCATGGTGAGCTTTTCCGTCAGCGTGCGCGCGTTCTTTTTGGTGACATAGTAATAGCCCGTGCCGGCTGTGCTCTCGAGCTTGATCTTTATTGAAGCGGCTTTGGCCATGCCGAAAGTCCTCTGGATATGTATTCGGTGATTTGGCGAGAAACCTAGCGGGAAGTTCCGGGAAGTCAAGCGCTGCCAGAACATTGTGGTGCTTGGTGCGAGTCAGCCTTATCCGCAGTGATGGGCGGCGGGTTGACGCCTATAAGCGGACATGTGAGCTCTGAGAACCATAACTACGGGTGGAGGCGCGGGGGACAAGTCTTCCAGGATCAGATGGTGCCGTTTCGGACGGAGCGCCAGTGCCCTGAAAAACTTGTCCTCTCTCGCGAGCAAAACCCGGTGCGATGAGGCACCGGGTTGCGTTTTTCGAGTTGAGCTGTGAACTAGCTGCAGAGTTGCAGGTCGCTGGGTGCGCGGTTCCAGATCATCGTCTTTGAGAGAAACTTTGTGCCGGCATAACCCTTCACGCGAAGTTTGTTTTCGCTCAGGAGTTTGAGTTCGACGTCAAATTTCCTGCCTCGATCGATATCGTAAATCCAGCCATTGTCATAAACGTTGCCGACCTTCTGGACGCCGCCGATGATGTCCGTACCGCAAACCGACTTGTGGTCCGAATTCTTGAGCCAGGCAATCTTTCCGCACAGGCCCTTGCCGCAATTTTCAATCTGAATTGCGCTGCGACCGGAATGGTCATACCAGAGGCCCGCATAGCTCTTTGTTTGGGCCGGAGCTTCCTGGGGCGAAATCTCTGCCGGAGCCGCTTTGCTTGCAACCTTCGCCGGAGCCGCCTGGGTGGCAGGCTTGGCTGGTGCTACCTGGGTTGCAGGCTTGGCTGGGGTCGCCTGGGTGGCAGGCTTGGCTGGGGCCGCCTGGGTTGCAGGCTTTGCTGGGGCCGCCTGGGTGGCAGGCTTTGCTGGGGCCGCCTGTTTTGCGGTCTCGGTTGGAGTCACCTGTATCCCAGGCTTGCCTGGGCCCGTCTGGATCTTGAGTTCAATCGGACCTAACTGGCGGGTAATCTCCACCGGATCCAAGTCGCGGGTAAGCTCGGTATCATTCGGTATTGTCACCGTAACCGATCCCTGGGCAGCAATGGCCATGAGAACGCTCTTGATGGTTGTAACAGTGTCCATTTTAGCACTCCGTCCGTGGTATCTTTGCTGGCCTGACCAGCTTTGTTTCCTTCTTGATGACTGGAAGATAAGGACGCGGTGCCAATTCTCCTGTGATGCGCATCACTAAGATGCTGTTTTCCGGAAAATTAGCTCTTTTTGGTTCCTTCGGCCCTCGCCGGACGGGGGCAAAGCGGCATGCAAGACCCAATCGGACCAGCATTTCGGTACGACCTCGAAACAAAAAAAATTCGATTGTCTGATTGGCACCTGTCCTGGCCCCAACGGCCTCGTCCCGGTTTTTCGAGAGCTTTGCGCACCACACTTTTGGAGGCGCTGCTCGTTGCTCCACTTCGCGAAATATTCCCTCAATCTTCATGACGTGGAAAAAGACGTCGACGCGAAGGTCGCCATCACACGCATACTGGAAGACGCCGTATCGGTATCGACCGTCAAGCCGGTCATAATCAACGCTTCGGATCCCGCACGGACCAGGCTGATTTGCCAATTTCGGTGCTTGGCATGTAAGTAAGAGCGCGCGAGCTTTCACCAAACGAGCTCAGGCGCGATTTGCGCAACAAAGAGCGTGCCCACGCCGTGCAGTTCCATTTTATGCCCTCAGTCCGCGTGCCGACCCGATCCCGTGCGGGTGTCGCAATGTGGTTTGGCGTGCTCGCGTTCTCCCTGCTGCTGCTTCCTTCCCCGGCCTCGGCCGGCGCCAGAGAGAAGGTCGCCGCGCTCGCTCCTTCGGGCCTGGTGCTGGTGATGGATGCTGAGGGCAAGGAGCTGGTGGTCCAGAACGCCGACCAGCCGTTCGTCCCGGCCTCCGTCACCAAGATCGTGACCGCCTGGCTGGCGATGGAGGTCCTCGGCGGGGACTACCGCTTCAAAACCCGCTTTTACCTGGATGCCGACCGGGTGCTTTATGTGCGCGGGGGCGGGGACCCGTTCCTGATTTCCGAAGAGCTGGCGCGGCTCGCCTCCGGGCTGGTCGCCGCGGTCGGCAAGGAGCCGCTCACCGGCATCGTGCTCGACGCCAGCTACTACCCCTCCGACCTCCGCATCCCGGGCATCGAAGCCACCAGCCGGTCCTATAACGCGCTGAACTCCGCCCTGGCGGTGAATTTCAACACCATCCACGCCATACGCCGTGGCAAGAAGGTCAGCTCGGCCGAGAAGCAGACCCCGATCACCCCGCTGGCGATGAGCCAGTACCGCGCGCGGGGCCCCAAGGGCCGCGGCCGCATCAGCCTGACTCAGAAGCCCGCAGTCAGTCTGCAGTACGCCGGCGAACTGATCGCTGCATTCCTCAAGCGGGCAGGCGGGCGCCTGAACGGTAAGATCACGACCGGACCCGTGCCCGAGGGCTTGCAGCCCATTTACGTTCATAGGCAGTCGCGCACGCTCTCGGACATCATTACCGAGATGCTGCGCTATTCGAACAACTATATTGCCAACCAGGTCTTCCTGGAGATTGGCGGCCACCAACATGGCGGTCCCGTCAGCCTCGAGAAGTCACTCAAGGTCGCTCGCGAGATCCTCACCGCACACGACCTCGCTGAGGCCATCCAGCTCGAAGAAGGTTCGGGCCTCAGTCGCGGCAACCGCTTTACGGCGCGTGGCCTCGCCCGCCTGCTGCACCACTTCGCGCCCCACGCCGACTTGCTCTATGGCCGTAAAGGCGCCTCGCACAAAACCGGCTCGCTTTCCGGCGTTCGAACGCTGGCGGGCTACGCCAATACCTCCCGACATGGGCAGGTGCGCTTCGTGATCTCGCTGCGGAACAACAGCGGCGCGATGCGCTTCCGGCTGCTTCGGGCCATTGAGTCCGGGCTTTAGTTATCGCGCACGTGCCGGGTTGATGGTCGCAATATCAGCTTCGGGTCAGGAGCGGTCTCTAGTCGGCGCGGCGCAAAGAACCCGGTTGGTATCGGAAAGCATTCATGCCGCCTGCAGATCCTGAACGTCCGCTCCGGGTCAAAAGCGAGCCTCAAACAGCATCGCGTTCCAGTTCCGCTCCGAAAATCAAAGCAGACATTACGCGCAGTCAGACAGCCAGTGCCCTTCTGCGAGTCCAGATAATAGAGAGTGACCGCTATCGGTCGGAAACGCGATTCTCCACCGCGTCTTCGCGGTCGTTGGGATCGAAACCGTGCATGTAGAGCGCCCATTGGAAGTTGACGAGGGCACCCTTGACCACCGGCAACGCGGCCATGGCGGCAATCACGGTGAGGGGCAGCCAGATGGCTGCGTGAACCCACAGTGGCGGGCGGTAGAGCATCTCAATCGAGAGCACCAGCGGGATAATGATGTGACCGACAATCAGGATGGTGAAGTAGGGCGGCGCGTCGTCGGCCCTGTGATGATGCAACTCTTCGCCGCACCGCGGACAGTTGTCGGCCACCTTGAGATATTTGGTGAAGAGAGAACCAATGCCGCAGTTCGGGCAATGCAGGCGGGCGCCACGCCACAACGCTTCAGACAGATTGCGTGGCGGGTTTTCTGAATACTCAAGGGCCATGTCTAACTCTTTCTGCGCAATCTGCGCCGCGAAGCCCGGTTCTTTCCGGTCGATTTCGCGCGAGCGGGTTTTCTACGCGTGCCGTTACCTTCCGCCCTATACGCCCCATCGCTTAACATTTCAAACCGAAGAGCGCCTGCGCTTGGAACTGCTTCAATGAGCCGCACGGTTGCCGTATCGCCCAATCTGAATGTCTGGCCCGTGCGCCGTCCCACCAGCGCCTGACGGCGCTCGTCATGGTCATAATAGTCGCCGGCAATGGATGACGCGGAGACGAAGCCATCCGCACCCGTTTCCTGCAGCCGCACAAACAGCCCCGTCCTGACAATCCCGGAAATGCGTGCAGCAAATTCCGCGCCGATGCGATCGGCCAGAAAGTTCGCGATCAACCGATCGACCGTTTGGCGCTCTGCCGCGACTGCACGGCGCTCGTGTTCAGAGATTGATTGTGCCGTTTGGTCCAATGCGCTGATTTCCCGGTCCGTTAGCCCGTCCTTTCCAAGATCGAGTGCGCGGATAAGGGCTCTGTGCACGATTAAATCCGCAAAGCGCCTGATCGGGGACGTGAAGTGGGCATATCGGCGAAGATTGAGGCCGAAATGACCCACATTGGCCGCGCTGTATTCAGCCTGGGCCTGGGAGCGCAGGACGACTTCGCTGACCAACTCGCCCATTTCTTCTTCCCGCGCCTGTGCCAGCACCTGGTTGAAATGTTCCGGCTTGAGCCGTCCACCCTTTGGCAGGTTGATCGACAGGGTGGACAGGAAATCCCTGAGTGCCATCAGCTTCTCAACCGACGGGGCATCATGGGCACGGTAGATGAGCGGTGAGCGCTGTGCCTCAAGCGTTTCGGCGGCTGAAACATTGGCCTGAATCATGAATTCCTCTATCAGGCGATGGGCTTCCAGCCGGGGCGGAACCACTATCGCGTCGACCTGTCCGTCGGAGCCGAGCACGACCTTGCGTTCAGGCAGGTCGAGGTCGAGTGGTCCGCGCTTGTCGCGTGCCATCGCAAGTGCGGCATAGGCGCGCCAAAGCGGACGCAGGACGCTTTCCAGAATGGGTGTGGTGGCCTCATCGGGCGTGCCGTCGATTGCATTTTGCGCCTGGATGTAGCTGAGACGTGCGCGCGAACGCATCAGGGCGCGTGAGAAGGAGTGTGTGACTTTGTTGCCATCGCGATCGAAAACCATGCGCGCGCACAGGCATGCGCGATCCTGATCCTGGCGCAGCGAACAGAGATCGCTTGAAATGCGTTCGGGCAGCATGGGAACGACCCGGTCCGGAAAATAGACCGAATTGCCCCTTTTCAGGGCTTCATTGTCGAGGCCCGAAGCAGGCCGCACGAAATGCGCGACATCGGCGATAGCCACGCGCACGATCCACCCGCCGGAGTTTTTGGGGTTGTTATCGGGTGCCGCCCAGACCGCATCGTCATGGTCACGCGCGTCGGGCGGATCGATGGTGACAAATTCGACGCCACGCAAATCCTCGCGGCCTTTCTGCGTAGGAGGTTTCAGAGCCTCTGCTTCCCTCAGAACGCCTTCAGGAAACTCATCGGGAATGCCGAGGGAGTGCAGGGCAATCAGGCTGACGGCGGCTTCTGCATCCGGATTTCCGAAGCGCTCGACGACGCGCGCGCGTGAGGGACCGAAACGCCGGTTCTTTTCAATCTCGAAACGCACCAGGTCGCCGTCCTTTGCACCCTCGGTATCGCTGTCACTGACCGCCCATTCGCGAAGCTGCTTCCGGTCAATCGGGTCGATAACGCCGCCCCCAGTGGCAACGGCGCGGAATATTCCAAGCAGCCGCATCGGCTCACGCGGCAGCCGCTTGATGATACTGGCCGTATAGCGAACGCCCTCATAGTCATCCTGTGCTGGTTTCAGGCGCGCGAGCACCCGGTCGCCAACGCCGGGAACGGGGCCGGGAATTCGTACACTGGATGACACAAGGATGCGCGGAGGAGGGGTGTCTTCGCTGTCCCACCTTGCCGGTCGCGCTATCAGCTCGCCATCATCATCGCGGGTGACTATCTCGATGACGGTAACTGGCGGCAGTTCTCCTGCTTTGGTAACGCGCTTGCGGCCGCGGCGAATAAGGCCTTCATCGGCCATTTCCTTCAGCAGCCGCTTGAGCTCGATCCGTTCCGCACCCTTGATTGCAAAGGCGCGAGCGATCTCGCGTTTGCCCGTTTCGGCACCGGAATTCCGGATGAATTCCAGAATCTCGTCCCTGCTGGGGAGGGCGCGAGAGCTACGTTTGGCGCTTTTTGCGCGGGGCTTATTGGAGGTTTTTTTGCGGGGCACGCCTGGGTGAGCCAGCGCCTACGGCGTGGCCTCTTTGGCGGGCGCTGCTTTTTTCTTGCGCTTGGCGCCGCCTTTGCTTTTGCCCTTGGCCGCGCGTTCCGCGATCAGGGTCACGGCCTGGTCGAGTGAAACCTCTTCGGGGTTAAGCGATTTGGGCAGGGTCGCGTTCACCTTGCCATGCTTGACGTAGGGCCCGTATTTGCCGTCGAGCACCTGGATCGGCCCTCCGAGTTCGGGATGATCGCCAACCTCCTTCAGGACCGTCGCCTGGCGCGGCGCCCGTTTGGCCTTCTTCTCGGCAAGGGCCGTAACCGCGCGGTTGAGGCCGACGGAGAAGACTTCTTCCGGACTGTCGAGATTGGCATAGACGCCTTCGTGCAGAACGAACGGACCGTAACGGCCAATGCCCGCCGTGATGGGCTTGCCGGTTTCGGGATGCATACCCACTTCACGCGGTAGCGCCAACAGCTCCAGGGCACGTTCCAGGTCGACCGTATCGAGATCGAAGGTCTTGGGTACGGAGGAGCGCTTGGGCTTCTCGTCGCCATTTGGTTCGCCAAGCTGGACATAGGGACCGAAACGCCCAGACCGCAAGGTTACATCGAGGCCTGTTTCAGGGTCCTGGCCGAGCAGTTTCCCGTCGGCCGACGGCGCTTTTGCTGCTTCCTCCGACGATTCTGAAAACTGGCGGGTGAAGCGGCAGTCGGGATAGTTCGAGCAGCCGACGAAGGCGCCGAACTTTCCGGTCTTGAGGCTCAGGCGGCCATCTTCGCAAGTCGGACATTTGCGCGGATCGGCATCCGGGTCTTCGCCCGGCGGGAAGATATGCGGCCCGAGCATCTCGTTGAGCGCTTCGAGGACTTCGGAGATGCGTAGATCCTTGATCTCGTTGACGGCAGCGAAAAAATCCCGCCAGAAATCATGCAGAACGTCTTTCCATTCCAGATCGCCTGCCGAGATCAAGTCGAGCTTGTCTTCCAGTGAGGCCGTGAAATCGAATTCCACATAACGCTTGAAGAAACTCTCTAGGAAGGCAATGACCAGCCGTCCCTTGTCCTCGGGAAACAGCCGCTTCTGTTCCAGGCGGACATATTCGCGGTCGCGCAACACGGTCAGGGTTGAGGTGTAGGTGGAGGGGCGTCCGATTCCGAGCTCTTCCATCTTCTTGATAAGCGTGGCTTCTGTGTAGCGCGGCGGCGGTTCGGTGAAATGCTGCTTGGCTTCAACCGACTGCATGTTCGGCGTCTCGCCCTTTGCAAGAGCCGGCAGACGGCGGTCACCATCCCCGTCTCCGCTATCGTCCTGACCTTCTTCATAGAGTTTCAGGAAGCCGTCGAACTTCACAACCGAACCGTTGGCGCGCAGCCCGTATACGGTGCTGTCGCTGCCCTGGACTTCAATCTCGGCCACGGTCCGCTCCATTTCCGCACTTGCCATCTGGCTGGCGACGGCGCGCTGCCAGACCAGCTTGTAGAGCTTGGCCTGATCGGGTTCGAGTATGCTGGTGACGCTTGCGGGGTCCCTGGTGAATTCGACCGGCCGGATGGCCTCATGGGCTTCCTGGGCGTTCTTTGCCTTTGTTTTATATTCTCGTGGGGCGTCGGGCAGATATGGACCGCCAAAAGTATCCTTCACCATGTCGCGGCACGCGGTGATGCCCTCTGGCGCCATCTGCACACCGTCGGTTCGCATATAGGTGATGAGGCCTTGGGTGGTTCCGTCGATGTCCACGCCTTCATAAAGGCGCTGGGCAACCTGCATTGTGTGGCGCGCGCTGAACCCCAGCTTGCGGGAGGCTTCCTGCTGCAGGGTTGAGGTGGTGAAAGGCGGTGCGGGGTTACGCTTCTGCGCCTTGCTCTCGACCGAGGCGACCGTATAGGCGCCGTCTTCGAGGCCTGCCTTGTATTTCGTTGCCGTCGCTTCATCGGGAATGTCGTAGCGATCGAGCTTGGTGCCGGCGACCGATATGAGGCGTGCGGGAAAGGCGACACCGGCCGGGTTTGTGAGGCCCGCCTCAATCGACCAGTATTCCCGGGATTTGAAGAGTTCGATTTCCGTTTCGCGGTCGCATACCAGCCGCAGCGCCACCGACTGTACGCGGCCCGCCGAACGGGCACCGGGCAGTTTGCGCCACAGAACCGGCGACAAAGTGAAACCCACCAGATAGTCCAGCGCACGGCGCGCGAGGTAGGCGTTGACCAGGGGCGAGTCTATGTTGCGGGGCTGGGCCATGGCGTCGATGACCGACTGCTTTGTCACCGCATTGAAGACGACCCGCTCGACATCGACGCCCTTGAGCGCCTTCTTGTTTTCCAGAACCTGCAGGACATGCCAGGAAATGGCCTCGCCTTCACGGTCGGGGTCAGTCGCCAGAATGAGTTTGTCCGCGCCTTTTACGGCCTTGGCGATTTCATTGAGGCGTTTTGCGGACTTGGCGTCCACCTCCCAGACCATGTCGAAATCCGAATCCGGATTGACCGAACCGTCTTTTGACGGCAGGTCCCGCACATGTCCGTAGGACGCCAACACCTGATATCCGGAACCCAGATATTTGTTGATGGTCTTGGCCTTCGCCGGGGACTCGACAATGACAACATTCATTTCTTGTGGATCCGGAATGTTAAAAATTGAGAATTGCGCCTATGAGCCAATCTCGCGCAAAGGCTCATCAGACTCACTGCACGGGCGGCCTGAAAATGGTGAATCGGATCATCACTGTCAATCGATGGTTCAAAATCCTCATTCGGCTCGTGGTCACACCCGGGTGTCTGCAGGGCCCAATTTTTGTCTTTTGGAACGCAGGTTCAGACACTGTTGTTGAGTGGCAACTGCCAGCTATTCCGCCGGTTTCCGCCAAAAACCGGATCAATCACCGTTGTCAGGATCGATCAATGAGACCAGCTGATGCCCGTGTCGCTGAAGCCTTCCGCCCAGGTCGAGCTCAAGTAAAACAATTTGCACATGACGGGCGGAAATCCCAGTTGCCCGGGCAATTTCATCAATATCGACCGGGGATGTCCCCAATGCGTTCACGACTTTTTCGCGATCCGGCTGGTCGATGTCGGTCGGGACACGTGAATTCGAGGCCGTTTCAGCTGTCAGCGCCGCGTTGTTTATCGGCATAATTTCGCGTCCAAGAATTGGCGCCAGTACTTCAATGATGTCATCAGCCGATGTCACCAGTCCCGCGCCATCGCGCAACAGCTTGTTGGTTCCCGCCGCGCGCGGGTCGAGCGGATTGCCGGGAACGGCAAAGACTTCCCGTCCCATTTCACCGGCAAGCCGGGCGGTGATCAGCGAACCCGACCGATTGGCGGCCTCTATAACGACCACGCCCAGCGATACGCCGGCAATCAGCCGGTTGCGCCTGGGAAAATCCTGTCCGCGTTGGCGATAGCCGAAGGGCATCTCGCTCAGCAGCAGGCCTGAGGTGCCGATTGTCTCGTAAAGCTCGGCATTTTCCGGGGGGTAGATGGAATCGATGCCACCAGCCAATACCGCCAGTGTGCCGCGCTCCAGGGCCGCGGTGTGGGCGGCGGTATCTATGCCGCGCGCCATGCCCGATGCGATGACGAAGCCCTGACTCCCGAGATCGCCTGCGAGCATGCGGGTGAACTTCTGGCCAATGGCTGATCCGTTGCGTGAACCGACGATCGCCACCATGGGACGGGAGACAAGATCGGTATTTCCTTTGATAGTGATAAGCGGCGGCGCGGCATCGGCAGCTGCAAGCCACGGCGGATAGTCGCTTTCATCTAGCGCCACGAGTGACACGCCCGCACGCTTTGTATCTTCCAGTTCGGTTTCCGCTTTTTCGCTTGAGCAAATCCTGATTGCTCTGCGCCCGCCGCCAGAGCGGGAAAGATGTGGCAACGCTTCTAGCGCCGCCGAGGCGCTGCCGTAGTGAGTGAGCAGATCGCGAAATGTTGCCGGACCGACATTGTCGCTGCGGATCAGTCTCAGCCAGTCGAGACGTTGCTCATCGCTCAACTGCCGCATACGCCCTTTTGACGCGTGATCCGCCATGGCGTCAGGAGGCGCCGATCTTCGTCTCTTCGCCGCCGATGAGCCGCCGGATATTCGCCCAATGCCGCACATAGACGAGGAGAGTCAGCACTGTGAAAAGCTCCATGGCCTGCCATTGGCCGAATGCGGCAAGCAGCGCCGGTGTTGCGGCGGAAGCAATCAATCCGGAAAGGGACGAATAGCGGGTCACAGCAGCAACGAGCAGCCAGATGGCGCAGAAGCCGAGGGCGGCAGGCCAGAAAATGCCAAGCAGGACGCCAATATAGGTGGCGACCCCTTTGCCGCCTTTGAATTTCAGCCAGACGGGCGCCAAATGGCCGATGAAGGCGCCAAACCCCGCAAGAATGCCGGCATCGGGGCCCCATTGCAGAGCGACGAGGACAGCGATAGTTCCTTTAAGGGTATCCGCCAATAAAGTCAGGACAGCCAAACTCTTGCGCCCGGTTCTTAATACATTGGTTGCGCCTATGCTGCGCGACCCTATGCTGCGGATGTCTTCCGTTCCCGCGAGGCGGGTGATGATAAGACCAAAGGGGACGGAACCCAGAAAATATCCAAAGGCGAGGGCGGCAAGATAGTATGGAAGCGCAAGCCCCCAATCGATCGGATCCGGCATGAAAGTGTCTCCCTAGCGAACTGCCATCTTGCGCGGTCGCGCGCCTGTCAGGCAAGTGCTCAGTGATCGTCGCTCAGGGTGTAGACGGTGTTGCCGTTGACGATCGTGTGCAGGACACGCCCCTGCAGCTGGCTTTCATCAAAAGGTGTGTTCTTGGATTTTGATTGCAGCAGGTCCGGATCGACGACCCAGGGTGTGTCGAGATCGACAAGGATCAAATCGGCGGGCGCGCCTTTCTGCAGACGGCCTGCAGGCAGCTTCAACAGATCGGCCGGTGCGCTGGTCATGGCGCGCAGCAGGGCGGGCAGTTCGATTTGCCCGGCGTGATAGAGGCGCAGTGCGGCGGGCAGAAGCGTCTCCAGCCCAATGGCGCCATCTTCCGCTTCGGCAAAGGGTCTGCGCTTCACGTCGGCGTCTTTCGGGTTGTGACCGGAAACAATGACATCGATATCGCCCGACACCAGCCCTTCGACCATGGCCATGCGGTCCTCTTCACTGCGCAGCGGCGGCCGCACTTTCAGAAACGTGCGGTAAGGACCAATGTCATTCTCATTGAGGGTGAGATGATTGACGGAAACCCCGCAGCTGACCTTGAGACCATGCGCCTTGGCGCGGCGCATGACGCGCAACGAACCGGCAGTTGATATTTGTGCGGCGTGATACTGCGCCCCGGTCAACTGGGCGAGCTCCATGTCCCGCTGCAGCATGATGATTTCAGCCGCTGCGGCAATGCCGGACAAACCAAGCCGGCTTGAAACCTCGCCCTCATTCATGACGCCGGAACCGGCGAGGTCGGCATCTTCGAGGCTATGCACGATCAGGGCATCGAAATCCTTCGCATAGTCGAGAGTGCGGCGCATGACGCGCGCGCTGGCGATGCTGTCGGCGCCATTTGTAAAGGCGACGGCGCCGGCTTCTTTCAGCAGGCCGATTTCGGTCATTTCTTCACCCTCAAGTCCGCGCGTCATGGCGGCCATGGGGTGAACGTTTACGATGGCCGTGTCCCGGGCGCGGCGTTCTATAAAGTCGACCAGCGCCATATCATCGATAACGGGGTCGGTATCGGGCATGCAGATGATTGTGGTAACGCCGCCCACCGCGGCAGCACGGCTTGCGGTGGCCAGGGTTTCGCGATGCTCAAACCCTGGTTCGCCGGTGTGGACGAGCATGTCGATGAGCCCCGGACAAAGGATATGACCGCCACAATCTATGACGTCATAACCTTCCGGCGCATTTCGGCGCAGCTCCGGGCCAAGTTCCGCGATCTTGCCCTTCTTGATTGTCAGGCCGCCCACTTCGTCCATCCCCGACGCGGGATCGATCAGGCGTGCATTGATAAGCGCGATCTTGTTGCCCGGCTTGGACCCGATTTTCTTCTTTTTTCGTTCGGCAAGGAGCGGTTTGGTCATTGGTTTACTGGTTCGGCAATTGCTGGGCGAGTGCTTGCATCACGGCCATGCGTACAGCGACCCCCATCTCCACCTGCTCGGAGATGACGCTGCGATTATCGTCGGCAACAGCGGAGTCGATTTCGACGCCGCGGTTCATGGGGCCGGGGTGCATGACGAGTGCATCCGGTTTCGCCAGAGCGAGCTTTTCGTGGTCGAGGCCGAAGAAGTGGAAATATTCACGCACACTCGGCACGAACGACCCCGACATGCGTTCAAGCTGCAAACGCAGCATCATGATGATGTCCACACCTTCGAGGCCTTTTTCCATCGAGGTGAAAATTTCCGCGCCGAGCCGATCGGCGAAAGGCGGAAGCAGTGTGGATGGCGCGATAATGCGTACCCGTGCACCCAAGGCATTGAGGAGAATGATGTTCGAACGCGCGACGCGCGAATGCAGAACATCGCCGCAGATGGCAATTGTGAGACCGGCAATCTGGCCCTTGTTGCGGCGGATGGTGAGGGCGTCAAGCAGCGCCTGGGTCGGGTGTTCATGGCTGCCATCGCCGGCATTGATGACCGAACAACTCACCTTCTGCGACAAAAGCTCAACCGCTCCGGCAGCGAAGTGGCGAACCACGAGGATGTCGGGCCGCATGGCATTGAGCGTCATGGCGGTATCGATGACGGTTTCGCCCTTCTTGATGGAAGACGAACCGACCGACATGTTCATCACATCGGCACCAAGGCGCTTGCCGGCAAGCTCAAACGAGCTTTGCGTGCGTGTTGATGCTTCGAAAAACAGGTTAATCTGGGTGCGGCCGCGCAGGCTGTCCTGCTTTTTGCTGACCTGACGGCTGAGTTCAACCGCATCGTCCGCAAGATCAAGGAGTCCCTCGATCTCCGCGGGCGTCAAACCTTCAATTCCAAGAAGATGGCGATGCGGATAAAAAAAGCTGGTTGGTGCGGCCGCGATGCTCATTAAAGCGGACTGTATATGCCGAGTCCCACAAGACGGCAAGCATGTGTTGAGACCCATGTTAAAGTGTGGTTAGCGAACAGGAGGCGCGTATGGCTGACATTTCGCCCAAGACCCCCGAGGACCTCAACCAGAGCCCGCCATTTGCAAACGTAAACCTTTATGAATCCAACAAGGTTTTGCAGGAGTGCGCCGTCCGCGAAGGCGCCATCATGGCGACAGCCGACTTGCATGCGTTCGGCGCCAGGGCGGGTGCCGCGGAAAATCTGGAGCGGGGATCGCGCGCAAACGCCAATATTCCAATTCTGACAAAGGATGCTTCACGGCCGGGGATGGGAAACGGGGTCGTTCAATATGACCCTGCCTATCATGCGCTGATGACCATCAGCATGGGTGCGGGGCTGCATTGTTCGACATGGGAGCATTTGAGCGGCAACGCTGTGCCAAGCCCGGGTGAGCATGTGGCAAGGGGCGCCACATTTTTTATGGCGGCGCAGATGGAGGCGGGACACTGCTGTCCCGTGACCATGACCCATGCAGCGGTTGCGGCGCTCAACCTTCAGCCGGACCTGCTCAAGGACTGGTTGCCGAAGATCCTGTCGCGTCAATACGACCCCGCATTCGCGCCCATCACGGCCAAGAAATCCGCCATGATCGGCATGGGGATGACGGAAATACAGGGCGGCACCGACGTGCGCGCCAATCTGACCACTGCTGCGCCCCTCGATGGCGGGGGTGCGGGGACGCGTTACCAGATATCCGGGCACAAATATTTCATGTCCGCGCCCATGTGTGATGCGTTCCTCGTCCTGGCACAGGCACCGGGCGGGTTGTCCTGTTTTCTGATGCCGCGCTTTCTCCCCGATGGCGGGTTGAATGCGATTGATTTCCTCCGCCTCAAGGACAAGCTCGGCAACCGGTCCAATGCCTCCTCGGAGGTGGAGTTTCACTCAGCCCAGGCCTGGCTTGTCGGCGAGGAGGGGCAGGGCATCCGCACGATTCTTGAAATGGTGACGCTGACCCGGCTCGACTGTGCGATCTCCTCCGCCGGGTTGATGCGCTTTGCCCTTGCCGACGCCATTCACATTTGCCGCCACCGGGCCGTATTTGGAAAAAGGCTTGTGGAGCAGCCGCTCATGGCGCGGGTTCTGGCGCATATGGCGCTTCACAGCGAAGCCGCCACCATGCTGGTGATGCGGCTTGCCCGCGCCTATGACCACACCCACGACGAAGGCGAGGCAGCCTATAAACGGCTGATGACGCCGGTCGTCAAATACTGGGTGTGCAAGACCGCACCGGCCTTCGCCTATGAGGCCATGGAGTGCCTCGGCGGGATCGGTTACGTCGAGGATGCATCCCCGCTTGCGCGGCTCTATCGCGAGGCGCCGGTCAATGCCATCTGGGAGGGTTCCGGCAACGTGATGTGTCTTGATGTGCTGCGGGTGCTCCGGCAGTCACCGGAAAGCGTCAAGCTGGTGCTGGAGGCTTTTGCCGGTGCCCCGAGCGGAGAAAAGCGCGTGCGCGTCCTGCTGGCGCAACTCAAGGACCTGGTTGCCCGTCCGCATACGCTTGAAGGCAATGGGCGCGTCCTTGCCGGGTTGCTGGCTGATCTCGCCATTGCGACGCTGATGGTCGCCCACGCACCAGGCCATATCGCCGATGCTTATCTGTCCGCCCGCGAGGCGGCATCGGACAACGGACTATTCGGGGCTGTTGAACTGACGAGCGATCCAGTGCCCGTGCTTGAACGGGCACTGCCGGAGTAGCAGCGGCAAACGAGACGTCAATCAGGCTTATCCTCCACATTCGGAAAGATGACGGACACACACAGTCCGGGCTGATTGTCGCTTAACTCAAGTGCTGCGCCATGGAGGTCGGCAATTGCCGCCACAAGGCTGAGGCCGAGGCCGTTGCCGGATGTTGTCCGGCTTTTCTCAAGTCTGTAAAGCCTGCGCAGGACATTCTCCCGCTCATCGGCAGGAATGCCGGGACCTGTGTCGGAGATATTCACGACCGGTCCGTCAGAACCCGGTCGGAGATCGATTTTCACGTCGGTCCCTGAGGGGCAATGGCGGAACACGTTCTCAAGCACATTGGCGAAGAGTTGCGTGAGGAGTTCAGGATCGCCGTCGATCATCGCTGGTTGGTCAGTGTGAAGATCGGCGGCGAATGTGAACCCGGCATCATCAGCGACGTGTTCATAAGCCTCGGCGATGTTTTCAAGGACACCGCCCAGATCGATTCTTGCAAAGCGCGCTTTACGGGCACCGGCTTCGATCTGCGCAATTCGTAACAGAGCCTCAAATGTCTCGACGATGGCATCGATGTCGCCGGATGCCTCATCCAGCGCGACGCGATATTGCTTTACGGTTTTTGCGCTGCGCCGCACTGTGTCCAGACGTTGCTTCAAATGTCCGATCGGCGTTTTGAGGTCGTGGGCAATATCGGTCGAGATTTGACGCATGCTGGATATGAGGGCGCCGATACGGGCAAATGTCTCATTGATCCGGGCACTCACCTTGTCCAGGTCATCGCCGTGTCCGGTGAGCGGAATTCGTCGATCGAACTTGCCGCGCGCAACGGCTTCAAGTGTTGTGTCGATCGCCTGAATTCGGGCCTGTGCCCGAAAGCCAAGCCACGCTCCGCCGGCCAACGTCACCAGCAGTGTGATTCCCAGACTCCAAACCATACCGATCAGGATGACATCCTGGGCCTCCTCCAGGTCTTCATCGATATGTCCAATGAGCAACCGCCCTCCGGCAACCGGCCGCCACAGAGCGTAATAGTTGTCGTCCTTGTCGGTCTTCGTATTCTTCCGGGTGAATCTTATTTGCGATCCTTTGAGGACCTTCCAACCGGAGAAATGTTCCATCGGTTGAATGTCGCCGACTAATATCTTGCCGCTTCCATCTGTGAATATGGCGATTGTCTTGGGATCCCTGCGGCCAACGGACAGATGATCAACAACATTGAGAAACGCGTCGAGCCCTTCGTTTTTTTCGAGTTCTGCCAGCTGGGCATGGGTTTCCTTAACGCGTTGTTTGAGGTGCTGTTCGAGATCGCCGCTGACCTGGAAATAGAGAGCAGCGGATATGACGATCGAGGCGATCGAAAAGAGTCCGAAATATGCGGCGACAAGCCGAAATGCCGTGCTGCGCAAGAGCTTAGTCGGGTTCATAAAGACTGTATCCAATGCTGCGCACGGTATGGAGCAGTTTCGGCTTGAACTTCCGGTCTATGGCGGAGCGCAATCTTGATATGTTCGTTTCCACAACGCTGGTTTTGGGGTCAAAATGAAAGTCCCAAACCCGTTCCAGCAACATCGTGCGCGTGAGCACCCGGCCCTGGTTCCGCATCAGCAGTTCCAGCATCTTGAATTGGCGCGGCGGCAGATCAATCGTCTGGCCTGCCCGTTTCACGGTGCGGCTGATGACGTCCAGTTCAAGATCGGCGATCTTAAGCTGCCTCTCCTCTTTTTGCAGAGGTGGTCGTCGGGCAAGCGCGTTGATGCGGGCGTTGAGTTCGGAAAAGGCGAAGGGTTTTATGACATAGTCGTCCCCACCGGCTTCCAGTCCCTCTACGCGGTCATCGACGCCCCCCAGTGCGGTCAGGAAAAGGACAGGGGCTTTTGAGCCTGCGCCGCGCAAGGTTTTGACGAGCGCCAAACCATCGAGGCCCGGCAACATCCGATCGATGACGAGCACGTCATACTCGTTGGCCGATGCAAGCACCAACCCATCGGAACCATGTTCGGAATGATCAACGGTGTGGCCTTCTTCGACCAGGCCGCGCATGACATAGGCTGCCGTTTCGTGATCATCTTCGACGAGCAGGATTTTCATAGTATGCGCCTAAAAAATCTATTCTGGCCGGTTCGCCGGGACTAACAACCAGAATTGCCGTTCTGAAAATATTGTAACGCTATAAAATCAAAATAAGTGAGCACAACATACGCGCATGGTTCACAGCGGCAATTCCGCCGAATTCTGCACCGTGATGGGCAACAGCAGATTGCGCTTCACGCAATCATCGGTCCCGCTATCTTTGGCTTCACCGCCGGGTGCGGAAAGGAACTGCCAGCCATAGCCGTTTGGTCCCAAATCGAGTTTGAGAATGCCCCAGGCCTTGGAAATAAGAGCCTCCGTAAACGACGCCGCTTGGGCGCCATAGACCATCTTCGTCCCGCCGGTGCCGACAACGAAGGTGCGAATTCCCCGACCCGGCGCAATGTTTCCCCTCGGATCGACAGGCGCGGTGCGCTCGTAGAAATGGTTGTGTCCACTGAGGATAAGAGAGGCGCCATAGTTGTACAAAATACTGAACAATTTTCGCGAACCCCAGTCCCCGGAAGGGTCGCGTGCCGAAAATGCCGGCCTATGGAAAAAGGCCAGGATGCACCGTGCGGATGTCCTCGACAGGTCTGACTGCAACCACTTGACCTGTTCAGTGAAATCAGCCTCATAGAGCTCACTGTTGAGCGCTATAATGTGCCAGTTTCCGCGGTCGAAACTGTAGTAGCCCTTCCCACGCGGGCCTGCTCTTTCACCCCAGTAGGCAAAATACCCCGCAGCACGCGACCTCTTGTAATCATGGTTTCCCGGCACGGGGTGAAATCGTTTCCGCATCGATCCGAAATATTTATCAAAGCAATTCTTGTAACTAAACAGGCTGCCGTGTGGATACACGAGGTCACCGAGACCCAAAATCTCCGCATCGGCGAATTTGGCTGCAAGTCTGGATGTTTTTTCCGCACCTTCTGACACGCCATATGAGGCGATGTGATCATTGGAGACATAGTTGAGCCCGAGCTTCACATAGCCGACCAGATTCTTCGGCCTGCATCTGGCGACATCACCGAGTGCAATAAACGACGTGTTCTCGGACACCGGTGTTACTGATGCGGGAAAGGGGAGTTCGGGAACGGCATGCAGGTTGGTGTCGACTTCTATGGTGTCGCCAATGCCATTTCGTGCCGTGTGCCTTGATACAAATATCAGCAGAGCGCCTACGACCATCAACATGATCCATTGTTCCGGGCGTTTTGGCAGTCTCATGGACTTTCCCCAACTGCGTATGCTGTGCATTCGTGAGGAGAAGTCTTAGACGCGCCAGGTTGCGCCTGCTTTGCTCAAAATATACGGATTTGTAAGGTCACCGGACTTTCAAGGACCAGCATCGCATTCGTTCCGTGAATTCCTTTTGCGAAGATGGTTGGAATCCGGATGCGGGTGCGCATCTGAGCGAACTTTACCAATTCGTATTGATCCGGAAATTTCCCCGCAAACTCCCCCCGCTAGAAACAGGTCCGATCATCCGATCAGCCCTTCGCGGCGCTGGAAGCGTGAGACGCTTTTCTGAAGAGCTCCGCGGGTTGCCGATTGGATGCAGTCTCTGTGGGGGTCCTTCATCCAATGAGAATCCACCGTCCCGTGATCAGCGCAAATCTGCTTTGCGCAGCAGTGGTCATTTACGTCTTCCTGATAAGCAATCTGACCTTCTTCGAGAAAACTTTTCTCTATTTTGGCGATGGCAGAAGTCTGTACGGAGCGCTTTTCGCACTTTCGATACTCTGCGCCTTGATCGCCTTTTCAGTGTCTTTGTTTTCGTTTCGTTACGTCCTGAAACCGGTGGCGATGTTCGTAATTCTTGCCGGGACGGTCTCCGCCTACTTTGTCGACACCTACGGCATCATCATCGACAAGAATATGGTCGGCAGCGTTTTGGCCACGACGCCTCAGGAAGCCGGCGAGCTGGTTACAAGCGACCTGATCAGCTGGCTGGTCCTGACCGCCCTTGCTCCCTGCCTTCTGATCGCGTGGGCCAGTATCGAGTATTCTGCCGGTTGGATTGGATTGAGGAGCAAGGGCGCGATCATTCTGGGATGCCTCATCCTGAGCGGTGCAATCGCAATCTCCAACTATTCCGCATTCTCAAGCACAATCCGGAACCACAAGGATCTCCTGAAAAGCCTCAATCCCGTCAAACCGATCTCAAGCACTGTTTCCTATGCTATGCGGCGCGCGCGCAACGTGAAGCAGACGGTGAAAGCGATTGGAACGGATGCCCACCGGGTTGAGCTATCGCGTTTTGGCGCAAAACACCGTCTTGCAATTATCGTCGCGGGCGAGACCGCGCGGGCGAAGAGCTTTTCCATGAATGGTTACAGTCGCGAAACAGACGGCGGGTTGAAGCGACGCGATGTTCTGAACTTCACGAATGCTTCAAGTTGCGGGACGCATACGGGCGTTTCTTTGCCCTGTATGTTCTCTGTTTACGGGCGCTCGGAATTTCGCGAAACGAAAGCGCGATACACGGAGAACTTGCTGGACGTTCTTCAGCGTGCGGGCGTTGAGGTGAAATGGTGGGACAACAACACCAGCAGTGCCAAGGTCGCGAACCGGATTCCGTTTGAGAGCGTGTATTATATTTCCGAACCGCCATATTGCAGTGACGAGGGATGTTTTGACGAAATTCTTGTCGCACGGCTGAAGACGCATTTGGCGTCGCTGAATCGGGATGCAGTACTGGTCATCCATCCGATCGGCAGCCACGGGCCCGCGTATTTCCGCCGGGTGCCGCCTGAGTTCAAAAAGTTTCAACCCGCATGCGAAACGTCAAAACTGTCAGCATGCACACGCGAAGAAATCATCAACGCCTATGACAACACCATCGTTTACACCGATCACGTCCTGTCGAAGGTGATCGACCTGCTTCGTTCGGTATCGGACCGGTTCGATGGGGCGATGATCTATATGTCCGACCATGGGGAGTCGACCGGCGAACTCGGATTGTATTTGCATGGCTTGCCGTATCTCATCGCACCCACGGAACAAACTTGGGTCCCATTCACGACGTGGTTGTCTGAAGGCATATCGACGTCGGCGGGGATTGATATGGCGTGCATGCGAGCACGCCAGGATGACAGCGTCTCCCATGACAATCTGTTTCATTCGGTCCTGGGACTGATGGGTGTGGGAACGCATGTCTATGACAAGTCGCTGGATGTTTTCGGCAGGTGCCGCACAAAGGAAGGCGCATCGATTTCAGCTGCACAAGCGGGATACTCGAAGGCGAAACGGCTTGCGCTCCCTTAGAGCGAAAACTCGCTTCCGAGATAGGTGCGCCGCACCTCTTCGTTTGCGATGACTTCCCCCGGAGTGCCGTGGGTCAGCAATTCTCCATTGTGAATGATGTAAGCGCGGTCAACCAGATTGAGCGTCTCGCGGACATTGTGATCGGTAATGAGGACACCGATACCACGGTCGGTCAGATGCATTACCAGGTCACGAATATCGCCGATGGCAATCGGGTCGATGCCGGCAAAAGGTTCGTCAAGCAGCATGAAGGTGGGACGGGAGGCGAGGGACCGCGCAACCTCTACGCGTCGGCGCTCACCACCGGACAAGGCGATTGCCGGGGAATTTCGTATGCTCGTGATCCTGAACTCTTGCAGCAGCGCTTCCAGATGAGCCTCCCGCTGTTCCTTGTCGGGTTCCACGAACTCAAGCACTGCGCGAATATTCTGCTCCACTGTCAGCCCTCTGAAGATCGAGGCCTCCTGTGGCAAATAACCGATGCCAAGGCGTGCACGGCGGTACATCGGCAACCGGGTGATGTCCTCACCGTCTATCAGGACCCGTCCCTCATCGGCGCGGATCAGGCCGGTGATCATGTAGAACACCGTCGTCTTTCCCGCACCGTTGGGTCCAAGCAGTCCCACCGTTTCGCCGCGCGCCAGCGACAGGCTGACACCACGAACCACCGCGCGCCTCTTGAAACTCTTTACGACGGACTCGACCGTCAACCGGCCGGCGGCGGCGTCTGGCAGGACGGAGACCTCTGCTTCGAAATCGTAGGGTTCATGCAATTCGTCGGCGAGATTGCGAGGAGAAGCGGATCGGCGGTTCGGAAACGAAAAAAATTTGTTCACCGAACCGCCTCTTCCGACCGACCTTGCCTGTGCAGTTTTCACAACGCGCGAGGATCGGGGCCACCGAGACAGCTGGGGGGAGTTACCCCGATGGCGATATTCGCACGTTGTCTCAGGGTTAGTCGGGCAACGTTGCCCCCGCATTTCTCCAGCCATACGGTTTCGTAAAGTTGAAGGATGGTCAGCCTGCGCGCGCAAGACCGGCGCGAACGTCCGAATTGCGCCATATGACTGTGGACAAGGTGGCCGATATGCGGGGATTCGAATTGGCTTGACTGCTATGCGCGCCCTGCGTCTGATACGATACTTGTACGGAATATCTCTGGTGCGGATGGAGGCCACTTTCCATTGGCAATGAATGAGTCTCTGTTCAGAGGCGCGTCTGGGGCTGCGCGGTTGCTACCGGGAGGGGGGATGAAGCCAAATCTGGTGTGTCAGCGCCGGAGTAGGTCGCGGGCGAACCCCGGCTGCTGGCGGGTGATCTTGGGTTGAGGAGGTGGATCGGCACTATTGGAGATCAGATCGCCGCGGCACGCGTTTCCAGATCGGTCATTGCAATGACCTATTCGGTGTCATTTTCAATCAGCACCAATGCGAGCATTTCCCCTGATTTCGAAATCCTCAAAGGCAGCGGCGATACGTTCGGTGGCGTATTGGATTTGAGCCGGGCGCGCACACAGGAACATGCGATGATCTTCGCGATTGCGCGCAATCCCGACGACATCGACTTGAAAGTTGACCTGTCTGATCCACGCTAGAATTTGTGCTGGAACGGGCGCTGCCCGACTAGCAGCACCCGTAGCCAATGGTCATCCCCTGGCGTGGGTGGGGAACGGATTGCGTCTCTCCAACCCTGTCGGGTTGTGTGGCTTCAGATCTTCTGGAATGTCCCAGAAGCTCCGGTTTGCTTCCCGGAAGGCATCGACGCTGTTGACACCGATATCCTTCAGCGCTTTTTCGTCGAGGGTGAGCAACCGCCGGCGTTGCCGAGCGACGCTCAGGCAAATCAGAAAATAGGACACATACCGGCTCAAGTCCTGCGCCAGAGCGCCTATGCCTTGGGCCCGGGTCAGAAAGGGCCGCCTGCTAGTTAAGGTTTCAACAGACATGATCAAATCTCCTTGTGTGAGCGCGTTTCGCCTGCTGTCTGACCCTTTAGATAATGCACCCGGTTGCATAATGGAAATGAATGTTTATAATAGCTATCATAATGACCCATTATGGAGTTGGCCATGACCCGCGAGATTGATCTTTCCCTTCTGCGTGCTTTCATTGCCGTGGCGGAAACCGGTGGAATGACGGCCGCGGGGCGGCATCTGAACCTCACACAGGCCGCGGTGAGCCAGCAGATCAAGCGACTTGAAGAGCAGTTCGATACCGAACTCTTTGACCGCAGCCAGCGGCGTCCTGAACTGACGCAAAGCGGAGAACGGCTGTTTGCGCATGCGGAACGCATTCTTTCTCTGAATGAGGAGATCTGGGGGCTCATGACGTCGCGCGGGTTCGAGGGGGAAGTGCGCATTGGCGTTCCCTCCGATATTGTCGGACATTATATGCCACTGATCTTGCGCGAATTTGCCAAGGCCTGGCCGCGCGTCGAGTTGTCCCTGTTCTGCGGTCCCACGACTGCATTGCTGGGTATGCTGGATCAGGGGGAAATCGACGTCATCGTCACAACCGAGGCGAAACCAAACGACAAAAGCCAGCTTCTGTTGTCGGATCAGCTCGTCTGGGTCGGCGCGCCGGGAGGCCGTGCCCATGAACGCACGCCCCTGCCGGTGACCCTCGGCGACGATCAGTGCACGTTCCGCGCAGCGGCTGTGAAAGCGCTTGGCTCCAAGGGTCGCGACTGGCGCTTTACCTGTTCGTCCAGCGAAATGTCGGCTTTTCACACGACACTCGAGGCCGACCTGGCGGTGGCACCACTGCTGTCGCAAACCGTGCCGGAACGGCTGCAGATCCTGGGCCCTGAAACAGGGCTGCCGACGCTGCCGACCTATTATGTGAACCTCTATCTGGCGCCTGCCGATCCGAGCGCGATTTCGCAGGAACTGGCAAAACTGATCACCAAGGGTTTTGCGGCGCGCTATTCGAAAGCCGCGTAGAGGGTCCCACGCTGATATACCGTGTTGCCGGACGTGACGGCAGGACAATTTCTTGCCGTGCGTACGCGGCATTTCGCGCTAATATCCCAAAACGCGAACCGGGAATGCTGTCCCGGGTTTCGACGACTTTGCCGGGACGCACGAATTTGGCTGGGAGGGCAGGGGGATGTACCAGCGGTTGGTAACGGGGCGTATGGCCCAGTTAGGCGTCGAGGTTGATGTCAGCGAGGATAAGGCAATCTTCGTATTCAATAGCGGGGAGCGTTGCGAAATAGATGTCCTCAGTCCGCATTTGTGGCGTGAGTGGGTGCGGCGCGGTTCTTATGGTCTTGGAGAATCCTTTGTCGACAAGAAGTGGGATATAGCACCTGAAGCGTTGGAGCCATTCCTGCGGGCCATGTTTCAGCACGGATCGCCCAAGCTCAGGCTGCATGAACACCTCTACTACACACTCGCGCGTGCATTCGGCATGGGTCCCGACGCCAATGATCCGACGAGTGCACACGAACAATCCTCTCATCACTATGACCGGGGCAACGATCTGTTCCGCTCCTTCCTCGATGACAGGATGATCTATTCATGCGCCTTTTTCGACGATCCGAAATGGGATCTCGAAAGAGCGCAGGCCCGCAAGATCGACCTGACGCTTGAGCGGCTTGATCTGTTCAAAGGTGCGCGAGTGCTTGATATCGGCTGCGGCTGGGGTACGACCGCCATCGAAGCCGCCCGGCGGGGCGCTAAAGTCACCGGCATTACTCTGGCCGCCCAGCAAATCGAACTCGCGCGCGAACGCGCGGCTGAACAGAAGATCGACGTCGACTTCCAGGTCGCCGACTATCGCCCTTTTTCCGAAGAATATGCCGGACAGTTCGACCGCATCGTGTCGATCGGGATGTTCGAGCATGTCGGGAGCCGTCAACACGAGACTTTTTTCGATGCCGTTCGCAGATTGCTCAAGCCCGGTGGCAGGGCCGTGATCCACTCAATGGTCGACTGGCCATTCGGTCCGATCATTCCCTGGCTGGAACGCTATATCTTTCCCGGCGGCGAGGTGCCCAAGACCGAGGACATGATCCTGCCACCGTCGCGCGTCGGGCTGCGGGTTGAGGCCGGCCCCTACCGGCACGGCGGTCATAACTACGCCATGACGCTTGCTGAATGGCGCAAACGTTTCCTGGCCAACTACCCCGGGCTGGACCAGGATAAATACCCTGAAGCGTTCAAACGCCAGTGGCTCCTGTATCTCGCAGGCAGCGAGGCTGCCTTCCGGGGAACCTCGCTTCACAATGTGCAGGTCGTCTATTGCAAATAGCAGAACTTGCCGAAGGTCGCGTCGACAAAGAATTCTTGTCCACTCAGGGCCATGTATGAAGGGTTTGACGCGCTTGCTAGGACGTGGACTCATAAAAACGCAGCCAGAGACGGATTGAGGCCAGCTTCACAAAGGCAAGATAGTTGGCCGCCAGCTTGTCATATCTGGTTGCGACCCTGCGGCAGTGCTTGATCCGGTTGAAGAACCGCTCAACGTGATTGCGGGCACGATAGAGGTGTGGGCTGAAGCAGATTGCTTCCTTGCGGTTTCGTTTTGGTGGAATGTTGGCCCAAGCGCCTCTCACTCTGACAAATTCCCGTATCGCGTCAGAATCGTATCCCCGATCAGCCAGCAGGATGCAGTGCGATTTCAAACCATCGAGCAGATGGGTAGCGAGACGGCTGTCATGGTCTTGTCCCGGGCTAAGCGCCAGGCGGATCGGCAACCCGTTGCCATCAACAACGGCATGTATCTTTGTCGTCAGTCCACCGCGTGAGCGCCCGGTGCATAAATGTTCGCCCTTCTTTGTGCAAGAGCCATGCTGATGGACGCGGATAACGGAGGTGTCGATCATCTGCACCGCATCGTCATTTGCAGCCGCAATGGTCGCCAGCACCTGGTCCCAGATGCCCGCCTTGCGCCACCGGTTGAAGCGATTGTAGCAGGTCGTATAGGGACCATAGTAGTCCGGCAGATCACGCCATGGCGCACCTGAGTGCAAGACCCAGAAGATACCGTTCAACACCCGCCGGTCATCAACGCGCGGCACACGACGCGGCTTGTCGGGCAGGATTGGCCAGATACAGGCCCATTCACTGTTGTTGAGTTCGTAGCGCATGATTGAAAGCTCCTTTCGGAGCTTGAATCACAAATGCACAGTGATCAGCAACATCCGTCTGGATGTCTGCTTATGACCCGAAGCGGACATTTCATGGCGTGAGGCAGCGGGCCTATTCTCCGCCCCCGAACGGGATCCTGATGCGCGCTTGTGCGGTCATATCTTCGCCGTTGTGTGAGAAGTCCAGCGACGCGTAGCCGGGGGCGAGGCCGAAGGCTGAGAAGGAGTCGCCGATGGCGCCTTTTCCTTGTCCATGTCCCCCCTCAACAACGCGAAGTGCCGCTTCTG
>Ga0209633_10000228_pt1 | contig 67994 bp, 67 predicted proteins | sample Cruoilmetagenom1_FD_187290 | JGI IMG/M metagenome (GOLD analysis project Ga0209633, IMG submission 187290) | Oil polluted marine microbial communities from Coal Oil Point, Santa Barbara, California, USA - Sample 1 (SPAdes) (version 2) | ecosystem: Environmental > Aquatic > Marine > Oil seeps ... | reverse complement strand
TTTAACACTTTAATAAAACCCCTTTTGTGACTTTAATAAACTTCAAAAGATAAAAGTGCAATAAAACCTCATATGGTACCAGTTAAAAATGGTCTATTTAACAAAAAATGCTATAGAAATTCTAAATGCCCGCTATCTATTAAGAGACGATAAAGGTATTACTGTTGAAACCACCAATCAACTTTTTAAGCGTGTTGCAAAATTTGTAGCAACAGCAGAAAGCAACAACAGGTCAACTTGGGAAAAGCAATTTTTTCAGGTAATGAATGTGCTCGATTTCTTACCCAATTCACCGACACTAATGAATGCTGGAATGCCTAACGGGCAATTAAGCGCATGTTTTGTATTGCCCATACATGATAGTTTGGACAATATCTTTACTACCTTAAAAAATGCAGCATTAATTCATCAAAGTGGTGGCGGAACAGGGTTTAACTTTTCCAGGCTTAGACCAAAAAACGATAGAGTTACATCATCATATGGTACTTCTTCAGGGCCAATTTCCTTTATTAAAATTTATGATACAGCCACAGAAAAAGTAAAACAAGGAGGGAAACGCAGAGGTGCCAATATAGGAATTCTAAACATTGATCACCCAGATATTGAATCTTTTATCACATCCAAATCAGATAAAAATAGCCTCCAAAATTTCAATATTTCTATTGGTGTAACTGATGACTTTATGGAAGCAGTTAAGAACAATTTAAACTGGAGTCTTATCAATCCAAGAACTTTGGAAGTAGAAAAAAAAACAAAAGCAACATTGTTATGGAGACACCTTACTGAAGAAGCCTGGAAAACCGGTGACCCGGGATTGATTTTTTTAGACACTATTAATGACTATAATCCTACACCAAATCTGGGAAGAATTGAGAGTACCAATCCGTGTGGCGAGGTTCCGCTATTAGATTATGAAAGTTGCAATCTTGGTTCCATAAATTTATCTCACATGGTCATAAATGACGAAAAGGGATTTGAAATAAACTGGAATAAATTAGCCTTAACAATAAAAACAGCCGTTCGCTTTTTAGATAATATCATAAGTGTCAATTATTATTTATTACCTGAAACAAAATTAATTACCCAAAAAAACAGAAAAATTGGATTAGGCGTAATGGGTTGGGCAGAAATGCTTATCCAACTTGAAATTCCTTATGCATCATTAGAAGCTGTTGAACTAGGAAATAAGGTAATGGAATTTATTAAAGAAAAAAGTTATGAAGCATCTGCAAAATTAGCCGAAGAAAAAGGAGCGTTCCCAGAATGGAAAAATAGTAAACATTATAATAACAAACCGCTACGAAATGCAACTTGTAACAGTATTGCCCCAACAGGAACAATATCTGTAATTGCCGATACTTCATATTCAATTGAACCTCTATTCGCATTGGCATATAAACGTACAGGTATTCTTGATGGTAAAGCTCAAACAGAAGTAAATAAACTACTTAAATATAAAATGAAAGCTCTTGGATTATGGAGTGAAACCATAAAACAAACCATTTTTAAAACTGGGAGTATTAAAGGGATAGATATTGTCTCTGACGGTATTAAGAAACTTTTTGAAACAAGTTTAGAAATACCATGGAAATATCATTTATTACATCAAAATGCATTTCAAAAACATACGGATAATGCTGTATCCAAAACCATAAATTTACCTGAAAATACTTCTATTAAAGAAATAGCTGAAATTTATTGGACTGCCTGGGAATATAAACTCAAAGGGATTACAATTTATCGCTATGGCAGTAGAAATAAACAGGTACTTCAAAAGTGTAATTTTACTACTTTCAATGATTGTCAATAACTAATTCATGAATTGATAGAATTCATGTTAACCTCTTTTAATAATTGTATCACTTCATCATCGTTCACTTGATAAAATTCTTCATAAAACTGACCCACTGCATGAAAATTTGCAGGTACATTTAAGCAAATAACATCGGTAACAGATCGCAAATCTTTAATTTTTTTTAAAACCGAAGAAGGTGCCACCGGTAAAGCTACAATAATTTGTGATGGTTCTTCTTGCTCAATTAGCTGAATACTTGCTTAATGACTCTGAGAATTGGAATTTAAAAAAAATAAATAGCATTGTTGATACTAATAAAACTCAAATAGTTAATATAGGAGACCAACCGGATATTCATGTTTTGTATTGGACAACTTGGATAGATGATTCTGGAGTAGTTCAGTTCAGAACTGATATTTATAACAGAGATTCTAAATTAAAGCAAGCTTTAGAGGCATCCGCACCAATTTTAAAATATTAAAAGGAAAGTGAAAAATGAATGAAGCTTTACATTCAGATGCCATAAATATGAAATTTAAAATATGTTTTTCTTAACCGTTTATTGATTTTTTTTTGAAAAATGTAGGAATTTTTCTGAGCTGGTTGTTTTATATGTATAAAATATAATCTAACCATGAAAAGAATATTGAATAATGCCGTTTTATTTCTTGTAAATTATCTGCCAATTTTGCCATTACTTTTTTTATTAATTGTTACCAATCAACATAAAGAAATGCAGAAATTACTAATGGCCATAAGAAATTGACAGTACTAAATTTATATAAACGATTACCTATATTAAAGTAAAGTTAAGAGGGTAGTTGTTATTATTTAAGTGTTAGGAACAGTCAAAAATTAAATGCAAATAGATGAATTTAATTATAAAAACTATGAAACCAAAAAAAAATCAAATTAAGCTAGGCATTTTTAGATGCTTGGCATTCTTACCTCTATTATTTCTCACTTTTTGTGAAAGCAGCGAGGAGCTCATCAGTTTTAGTAAAGAAGGGATGCTTACTAAAGATTCTAATATAACTGAGTTAATGACTCAGGTTGTAAATAGTAATCTAAGTGATCAAATACAGAAAAGCTCTGGTAGCTCGGATGTTGAATGTACAGGATTTATTTATCCAATAACATTTTTTGCTTATTATGGAGATAATCCTGCTCCGCGTGAAATAATTGTTAATAGCGATACAGAGTTGCTCGATTTCTTTAATACACTAGGAACTACAAATAATTACTATATTATCTTTCCTGTTACCTTGACTGATGTTGAGGGAGTTGAAACTGTTATTAACAGTATAGAGGAGTTAGAAGGAACATTACAAATGGCTCTAGATGCTTGTAATGGTGGAGATGACAACGACGACAACGATGATGATGATGATGATGACAATGACGATAATGATGATGACAACGACGACAACGATGACAATGATGACAATGATGATGATGATGACAATGACGACAATGATGATGATGATGACAACGATGACAATGATGATGATGATGACAATGACGACAATGATGATGATGATGGTCAATATTGTCATAGCAACAATAAAAAAGTTTACATCTGTCATAAAGGAATTACTATTTGTGTTAGCGTGAATGCCATATGGGGCCACCTAAATCAACATGAAGAAGATTTTCTTGGAAGTTGTGAGTGATAGAATAATAGAAAAAATAAAAAATAAGTTAATTTGTATAAAGCCGTCCGCTATGGTTGGCTTTATACTTTTTTGAAAGTCTTTATATAGAAGCCTGAGAGTTATTGAATTCTCAGGCTTTGTTGTTATTAATTGTAATTTTGATTCGGGAGATAGTGAAAAAAAAGAGAAACTATATCAAAATACGCATTAGATAAAGACTTTCATTCTACTTATTGGGCCGCTAATTTTTTTGGCTAGTTAAATGACTAATATACTATATGGATCCTTTGTGATTTTGAGTATGTGATTGATTTTCATTAAAATTTGAAAAAAGATTGTCACGTTAACAGATGTGAATTGGCATGTAATTCCAGATTACTCGTTTCGTTCATGATCTTGAAGAGGGTACTTTGCTCATTTAAAGCTTAAAAACTTTGTCTTTTGATCGCCAATTGCTACTGCACACTGCTTACTAAAATAGGGATTATTCGTCCTATCGTCCTCATGATCCTGATTAAGGTATGTTGCTCATTTAAAAGCTGATAAAAGCCTTTTTTACTGCTTACTGCCACTGCCTACTAATATAAGGATTATTCGTCCTATCGTCCTCATGATCCTAATTTGGAAATGTTGCTCATTTAAAGCTTAAAGACTTTGTCTTTTATTCTTTTTTGTTTTCATTTCGGTTTTGAAGCGAGCTTCAACCTCATTCAAACAAAAAAGCTGAACAAGTACTTGTTCAGCTTTTAATGGTCGGGGTGGCAGGATTAATTAAAATTCTGTAACCCACTATATTGTAACGTTTTAAACACTTTTAACTATATGCTGTTCACCGAATTGTACACTAAAGTTAAAAAGAACTATTTAAAAACAAATTTTATTTGTCTTTACTTATGTAAAGATACAATTTATATTAAATAGGATGAAATTAAATTGCCTTTAGAAATGTGATTAGTATTAATTTTGGTCCTTCAGGTTTAAGTATGGAAATACCCTTTAGACTCAAAAAATCACTTCGTGATTATATATAATTCCGCCGCAATTAATTATAGGATACTGTGTTGGTAGTCGTTGTTGCTATTCACATAATAAATTTCTTTCGTATTTCAGAGTTTGGTATTTCACAAATATTGTTCTTTATAATCAGTTTTCTGTTTTTTGAAACCAAATCATACACATAATCAGATAGTTGTTTTGGAAATAAAAACATCAAATAACCAAGCATTTTATAAAATGGAACTTTTAACAGTACTTTTCTGATTGCCATACTTTTTGAATAAATAATGCTATCATTTTCTATTAGGATTATTGTTGACTTTTCTAGCCCTCTTATTTGATGTTTAGAAAGTAGATTAATTCCAAAATTAGAAAGACTTGACACAAATATAAAATTATTATTCTTGTCATTTGTTGTAATAAACATTATCGCTTTATTGCAAAAACCACAATTACCATCAAAAATTACGAATGACTTATCCATTTTATAATTGTTTTAGTATCCAATTTGTGATTTCATTTAATGCAATCGGAGAAAATGTTTGCTCAATTATTGAATATTCATTTGGTAAACCAGTTTTACACTCTTGAAACAAATGATTTAAATTTGATAGTTTTTTAATAGTACCTTTATCATTGTTTCCCATTTTTAAAGCATTTTTTATCGCTTCCAAATTTTCTTTTGCGGGTACTTGTAAATCTTTTTCTCCATTAATAGCTAAGACGGGACATTTTACATTTATTAATGATAATTTTAAATCAGATTTAAGAAAATAATACATCCAAGGACTTGTTAGTTGATTTGATAAACCTTTTATTTGATTATCTGTTAATTTAGAATCAGATTTTTGAGTGAGAAAATTAACAATTTCATCGTTCAATTTTTGATTAGAGTTTTCAGAATTTAAAATTAATTCATAAATATTACTAAATATTTCTTGCCCTTTTGAAATTTCTAATTCATTTAATTCACTTTGCTCTTCAATCTTCTTTTTTTGTAAAAGCATTAATTTATCTCCTCTAAGTCCAGGAGTAGCAAGAAGTACTATAAAATCAACATCATTGGAGGAACTTGCAATAATTGACGCGATTATTCCGCCTTCACTGTGACCTATTAAACCAATTTTTTTCTTTTTTATTTCCTTTCTTGTTTTTAAATATTTTATAGCAGACTCTACGTCTCTAGCAAAATCCATGGTTGTGGCGTTACTAAACGTTCCTGTTGATTTACCAATTCCTCTATCGTCAAATCGTAAGACTGCAATACCCTTTTTTGTAATATGGTCAGCTAAAACGAGAAAGGGTTTGTGATTAAGTAATTCCTCATCTCTATTTTGTGGGCCACTGCCAGTAATCAATATTACAACTGGAAATTTTCCTTTTTTATTTGGGAGTGTCAATGTACCTGCCAATCTTATACTATCCTTTTTATTATCAAAAAATATATTTTCAGAATGATAAGGGTAAGGTTTTGTAGGTTCTTGATACCTAGAAATTTCTGATGTGTTCTTTCCGTCTTTAATTAATGTTAAAGGAAAAGATTGTCCAGATTGCACAAAACTACCAATAATAGTATCTTTTGTTTTTAAAACTCCTTCATAGATAATATTAACATTATCTATTTTTAGTTTTAAAATATTATTTTCAAAATCAACAGATGTTACAGGAATATCTTTTGCTCCCTGGTCTGGACTATCCATAGTTGAAGCAAAACCTTTATCAGTTTTATTAATATTGAATACTAATTTTAATTTTGTTTCTTGGACAGTTAAAACACCTTCCCATTTACCAACTATACTTTGACTAAATGATGAAATATATACTAATAGACACACTATAAAAATTGTTTTTTTCATTCTAATAATTAATTGTCATTATAATCTATTTGCTTTAATCTCTTTTCAACCCAATAAATCAAAATGACAAATTCTAGCAAAAGCAATCCAACAAAAATATTTAGAAAATCCACCATTAAAAAATCAACCATTATTAGAGAAATAATAGTATTAAATAAAGACACAAATAATAAACCTTTAGAAGCCATTTTATTTGCGATTTTCCAATGTTTAACGCTTTTTTTTGAATTTTTTGTACGATACCCATATAAATAGTTAACTTTTTTGGGTTGAATTAGAAAATATATTATTGAAACCCCTAAAAGCACTAAGGAAATTGACGCTTCTGTACTCATAATTATAATTTTTAGATGTTAAAAATAAGATTAAACTTGCTGTCATTACTAGAAAAAAGCTAACAAGACCAAAGAAAAGTAAAATTCCAAAGTGAAAAAATATGCCTGTATAAAGTGCTATGCTCTTAATTTTTTGATTTCTTGAAAAATAAGAAAATGCAATTAGTAGTTCAATAATTAATACCGACCAAGTTGTTAAGGTTATTAAGATAGGAGAATTTGTTAAAAAATCTACAAATGGTTGAAAAAAATCTCTTACACCAAACAGTGGTTCATTAAACCAGTAATATAATACAGTCCCATTTTTCCATTCCTCAACAGAAAATTTTCCTACAGATGCAACGAAATAAACTATAAACACTTGTACTCTTATTAATTCATAAAAAATTGCTGAAACACATTTTGAGTAAAAGTTATGCATGTACTTCACAGTTGACCAATGCCATTTTCGTTTATCAAAAATACAAATTGGAATTAGCAATAGTGTCAAAATTGAAGTAATTTGATCTCCTCCGTCCGCAATAGTAGCAAGTGTAAAAAAACTATATGCAACTAGCCAATGAAATACACAGATTATTCTAGGATAAATACCTGTTATTGTTAAAATAAGAATAATAATACTAAACCAGTAACCATATTCTAGTTTTGGAAACCAAGTATAAATATTTAATCCAAATTCAGATACATTTGGTGTGTTTTCATTTAAAATTCCCGAATAAAAAAGGAGTTCAACATTGTTAAAACTTAGAGTTAATAAAGTTGAAAGAGCTAATAAACTCCTTGCCAAACCTAGAGTATTTGTCCAATAATTATGGTCTATGAACAACTCAATTTTTTTTAAATAGTTATTCATTTTTTATGTTTATAATTATATAGGACATTCTAGGGTAGAGTTTTAAATTACTCTTACTCCACTCATATGGAAAAGGCTTACCTTTGGCAATTAAAAACTCACCATAAATCATTGGTTCTAAACCAAGAATAGACACTTTAGATAAAGAATCATTATTAATTTGGCTAACATCTCCTTGATAAGTATACCATAAGTTATTGTCAATATTGCTAATTATATAGTTTATTTTATGCATTATTGATCTATTAGCTCTCTTAATACCAAAGAATTGATTTTGTGAAGATGATTTAATAGATACTAATTTGTATTTACCATTATTAGTTTTACGATAAATTTTAAAAAAATCTTCGTGAACATTTTTTGTAAAAAACACCCAACCCTGTGGAGCAAGTTTATAAACTTTCTTCTTAAAAGGAATTTTATAGTTTAGAGTTATAGGGTTAGGTTCCATGCTTACTACACCTATTAGGAGTAAAAATATTGAAACTAACCCTATAACTGCACAAAAGAATAATATCTTTTTCAAAACTATAAACTTAATGCCTCAGCTATCTGAATAGAAATAGATTCTTGAGTAATAGTTGTTCCTGAAGGTAATGGTCCTCCCGTTTCATCACCACCACCCACAATTGCTACAGCAGATATCGCAACAACCCAAACTGCAGCTACGGCAACTACTACAACAGCTGCCACATAGACTAAAACTCCGCATTTTTGTTGTGTAGAAACATCGGGTAAGGCTTGTAAATTTCCATTACCATCAAAATTCACTCTTTCTGCAATTTTTTCTACAGTTAAACCATGAATTGCCAATTTCTTATTTACCCAAGGTACAATATCTTTTGCTGTTTTTGAAATAGCATTTGAAATAACTTCAGGGTTTTGAGAATACATACTATTTTTAAAGTCTACAAAATAATTTTTATTTGTTGACTTTAAATAAGCTATAATATCATTTTCATAAGTTCTTAGTTCATTTATTTCATCTTTCGACATTCTATCAAGTTGTGAAATACCAGATAATGCGGGTAGCTCGTTTGCTAATTTCCCATCAGCAAAAACAATAGACTTAAATAATTCTTCTCCACTATATTTTGCAAAGTTACTAGCATTATTATCATATTGCTCACAACTTACAAAAAGAATTAAACCTGTTAAAAAAAAAGAAATAGATTTTAAAAATTTTCTAATTAGTATCATTATGGAATAATTTAAAGGTTAAAATATTTTTTTTAATACTTTATTCAACGAGGAGTATTACTTTTGTAGCACTTTCCTCTGGTTATTTGGCTTTTTGCTATTTCATTGGCAACTGGTTTTAAGTTGAACATATTTGCTTATTTTTTCTTAATTTACATTTAACTAGAGGTTTTTACCTCTTATTAATTGTTATAATAATCAATATTTTTACCATTACGCATATGCATAACGGTATTATTTTCACTCTTTGGAGTGCATTATTTTTTGGTCAAAGCATTTCGTTTAAACTATCCTAGAAAAGGTTAGGGTTTTCTAAGTTTAAACTATTTTAAGATAACATTTTCTCTCCCTTAGTTGCTAATGTAAAAAAATAAAGGGAGGGTACAAATTTTTTTTGAAGATTTTTTAAAAATATCCTAAAGTTATTATTTGGAAATTTGGCCTTTAATATTGGTTCAAGAATCTGTTATTATTTCTATTTAAGGTAAACTTTAATATTAATAATGATGCTATATTCTAATAATTTCAAATTGTAATACTGAAAGTTTTCCCTTAAAAAAAGATGACTACTATTATTAGTAATCTAGTCTAATAAAAATCTCTACGAAAACTATGAATGTAAAACTAAGGGGGAAAAGCAAGAGGGCAACGCGCTAAAGCGACGTTGCTTATATTAATTAATTGAAATTCAATTAATTATAAACTCAAAACAAATTGTATGCATTTGTTTCATTTTGATTGGTAGTTTCTTGAATACTACCGCACTCGCCAAAAGCGAGCTTGGTTCATTTTTAAATTAATGGATTCTCCTATCTTAATGAAGAATAAATACAAAAACCATCTATGATGGCAGCCTCTGAATCCATGACTTTAAAAACGGATTTCTTTTGTCAATAAATGACTTTTTGAATTCTGCGACCAAGGGGAGCGGACAAGATTGTGTCCACAGACACACATCTTGAACTTATCTCCATACCATTAATTTAAACACTTTTGTTAATTAGATTATTTGATGTCATTTATCTCTTTCAAAAACATATTTTGCTCATGAAAAGAAAAATATATAAATCAAAACTGATCGTCGTTTTTAAATTTGTTTTGAATCTTCAGATCTTATTACCTTACTTTTTTTGTTTTCAAATCGTTTTAATAGATTATCAATATCCTCACTAATTTTATGTTCCAGCACCCTGGCATAAATTTGTGTAGTAGACAGTTTAGTATGTCCCAATAATTTAGAAACCGTTTCAATAGGAACGCCATTTGATAAAAGTACTGTTGTAGCAAAAGTATGCCGAGCCACATGAAACGTAATATTTTTATGAATACCACAAACTTTTGCAATTTCCTTTAAATAACTATTCGTTTTCTGATTGGAGTAGAGTGGAAGTAGCATTTCAGAATCTATACCTTTATAAATAGCTTTGTACTTATCAATAATAGCTAGGGCTTTAGGTAAAATAGGCACTTTGACTGTTTCATTTGTTTTTTCGCGTTTTGTGTAAATCCAATAATTGTTATCAATCCCCTTGACAATCTGATGCGCAGTGAGTTGTTTTACATCAATATAAGACAAACCCGTATAACAAGAAAAGATAAAAATATCTTTTACTCGTTCTAATCGTTCACTTTTAAAACAGGTATTTTCAATAAGTTCCAATTCCCTTTCAGAAAGATACTGCCTGTCATATTTATCAAACTTCAATTGAAACTGACCAAAAGGATTTTTAACCAACCATTCCAACTTAATAGCCAAATGAATCATTTTTTTAAAACGCTCCAAATGTTTCATTACTCCATTATTGGTCAACGTTCTTCTTTTAGAAGTTGGACTATAATTTCTAAGGAATTGCTCAAAGTCAATAATAAAACGATAATTTAATTGTTTTAAAAAAATATCATTGACTTTTAATTTTTGAACTAAGAATTTATTTAAATACCGTTCAGTAGTATAATAATTCTTCATAGTACTAGCCTTTAATACCGGAACCATATTTGTATTATGATATTCAATAAGTTCAAGAAGCGTTTTACGCTGGTCATCTTCACCCAAATAACGCGCTTTAATGGCAACAGGAGAGATGATCTTATATTCTTCCAGTAATTGCTTATGGCAATCCAATAACTGCCCATAGACCTGGTCTAAATACTTGTTTAAAATTCTAATATTTTGAGAAGCACCTCTTGCTCTTCCCTTGGAAGCGTCCCAATTGCACACCGAAATGCTTCGTTTTAAACTAATTTCAGAACGTTTTCCATCTACAGTAATACGGGAATAAATAGTTAATTTCTTGGTCTTGCTACGTGATTTTCTGGTAAAGAAAATTACCGTGAATGTGTTGTTTGTCTGCATGTTATACGTCTTTAGATACACAATAATTTTTGTAAAGACGAAAGTCAAATCACTTTTAAAAGTTCTATAAAGCTACAACAATTTCAGAAAAAGACTGCACACCGAATTGCACACCTAATATGTAGTTTTAAATGATATTAAATAATATCAAAAAAAAGAAAACACTGAAAATCATACAATTAACAGTGTTTTAATTTAACCTAATACTAGGTTCGTCGGGGTGGCAGGATTCGAACCTGCGGCCTCCACGTCCCAAACGTGGCGCGATAACCGGGCTACGCTACACCCCGAAAAATATGAAGTACTAAACTTCATTATAATCTTAACAATAATTCAATTTGGAACCTGACATTAAGTAGCCCGGTTCCGTTCCGGGTGGAGTTTATCTCGAGCGAAGTCGAGAGGCTACACCCCGATGGTGTAAATTACAATATTTCAAATTACAAACCCCAAATAATGGTGATATGTAAGCGACTTAGCGCGATTCCGGGCGGAGATTATACTGTGTTTGAAACGGCACTACAACCCGAAAAATTTTTAAAAAACGGAAAAGAAGGATTAACTAAGCCCAACCCATTCTGGATTAACTACGTTGATCCCTTTTACCATATCCTGCAAATAGAGCTGTAAATGTACCTTCGGAACATTTAAGATTTAAAAGGTCAAAATTCATTCAAGCAAGCTTGATGAATTTATTTTCTTTCAAATCTTCTCTACAGTTCTATTTGATTGCGGAGAGGAAGGGATTCGAACCCCCGGTACCCGTAAGAGTACAACTCCTTAGCAGGGAGCCCCGATCGACCACTCTGGCACCTCTCCTAAATTTTAATGAACTACACTTCTAAAAGTGCAAGCCTGCCCTACAAAATACCGTCTATATGCAAGCGGGTGCAAATGTAATAAATTTGATGATTTACTACCTAATATTTCATTAAATATTTCTGCTAGAATCATAAAATTTATTAATTAAAAATTTAAACAAATAAGATTTAACATTTTATAATTATAATTTCTAATGAAATTATCATATTTTTAATGACAATAACTTAACTAACTAACAATTTATAATGGTAACACTTACAATAAATAATAAAAAACATCAACTTGATGTCGACCCAAGGATGCCCTTACTCTGGGCAATTAGAGACGTGGTCGGATTAACAGGTACTAAATATGGATGTGGCAATGGTGTATGCGGTTCGTGTACCATTTTAATTGATGGTAGCCCGATCAGGTCTTGTTTGACTCCGGTTTCTGAGGCAGATGGCAAGAAAATTCTAACCATTGAAGGCGTTGAAAATGAAAATAAAGAATTACAGGAAGTTTGGGAAGAGTTGAATGTACCTCAATGTGGATATTGTCAGTCTGGCCAAATCATATCAGCAGTTGCTTTATTGAACAATAATACAAACCCTACAGATAAAGATATCGATGCTGCCATGAGTGGTAATATTTGTAGATGCGGTACTTATGTTCGTATTCGGAAAGCGATTCATAAAACAGCGAACTTAACTAACTCCAAAACCGAATTGTAATGAATCCTATCCAAAAAATAACGAGAAGAAGTTTTATTCGCAGTGTAGGGTTAGCTTCAGGAGGATTAATTATCGCCTGTAACTTTCCATCTTCTGAAGAAGAGTCCACAAAATTGAAACCTTTTAATGGATCAACTTTTGAGCCGAATTTGTTTATACAATTAAAAGATAATGGCGAGTTGGTATTATTAGCGTCTCGGTCAGAAATGGGAAATGGTGTACGTACCTCATTAACTTCTGTAATTGCCGATGAAATGGATGCAGATTGGAAGATGGTAAGTATCAAACAAGCGACAGGTGATGTTAAATTTATGGATCAGAATACTGATGGCTCAAGAAGTATACGTTACCTTTTTGAACCCATGCGGAAAATGGGGGCAACCGCGAGGGCGATGTTGGTAAAGGCCGCAGCTGCAAAATGGCAAGTTGAGATGGCCTTGTTAAAAACCGTAAATCACTACGTGATCAACCCAGCAACGAACGAAAAATTATTTTATGGAGATCTAGTCAAAGAGGCATCTGCCGTGCCTGTACCTGAGAATCCAACTTTAAAAGATCCTAAGGACTTTAAATATATTGGTACAAAATTAAAAAGTATTGATGGTGCAGGTTATGCATCGGGTAAACCAAAATACGGGATGGATATTAAGTTAGATGGCATGAAATATGTCGCAATTGCGAGATGTCCGGTTACTTTTGGTACTGTTAAAAGTTTTGATAAAACGGATGCCATGGCTGTCAAAGGTGTTGAAAATGTCGTAGAAATTCCCAGAATAGCCAAACCTTTTGGCCCTTTGGGAGGTGTAGCCGTAATTGCCGGGAATACTTGGGAAGCTTTCAAAGGTAAAGAAGCCCTCAAAATAGAATGGGACAGGGGTGATAATGGTAGTTATGACAGTGCAGCCTATACTAAGATGATCACTGATAATGTTCATAAAAAAGGGAAAGAAGTCCGTAATGATGGTAATATTAACAAAGCATTTAAGAAAGCAGTCCATATTGTTGAAAGCACCTATAATTTACCTCACTTAGTTCACGCACCAATGGAAGTGCCCAACGCTACAGCATGGGTTAAAGGAGATGGAACTTGTGAAGTATGGGCACCAACACAGGCGCCACAAACAGCAAGAAAAGAAGTAGCAGCTTATCTTGAGACAGAGGAAGAAAATGTAACCATTAATGTTACTTTTTTAGGCGGAGGCTTTGGTAGAAAATCAAAACCTGATTTTATCGTTGAAGCAGTTGCCGTTTCTAAGGCTATTAATAGCCCGGTTCAAGTAGTTTGGACTCGAGCGGATGATATAAATCATAGTTATTACCATGCGGTGAGCGCTCAATACATGAAAGGCTCATTAGATGAAAACGGCAATGTTACCGGTTGGTTACACAGGGTAGCATATCCGTCTATCACGTCAACCTTTGCACCTGATACGGGTTATGGCGCTGGTTTTGAGTTTGCGCAAGGCTTAACTAATATTCCGTATCAGATTGATAATGTGCGTTGTGAAAATGGAAAAGCACCGGCGCATGTACGTATTGGATGGTACCGTTCAGTATATAATATCATCCAGGGTTTTTCGGTGAATGTTTTTGTTGATGAATTAGCTGCTAAAGCAGGAAAGGACCCGTTACAATTTAGATTAGATTTAATAGGTGATGATAGGGTAGAAGAGCATCAATCGGGAAATCATTTTAGTAGTGCCAAAATGAAACACGTGTTGAGTACAGCTGCTAAAAATGCCGGGTATGGTAAAGAATTACCCGACGGGCATGGAATCGGAATAGCAATGCACTACAGTTTTTTCTCATATGTTGCTTCAATAGTTGAAGTGTCTGTTAAAAATGATAAGTTAAAAGTACATAACATACATACGGTAATTGATTGTGGTACCGCTGTTAATACAGATACCATCGAATCTCAGATGCAAGGTGCGGCCATTTTCGGTATGTCACTTGCCTATTATGGTAAAATAACTTCCAAGAATGGTGCTATTGAGCAGAGCGGGTATCATGACTATCAAATGGCACGTATTCACCAGGCTCCGGAAGAAATTCATGTCGAGATCATAAAAAATAATGATAAGCCAACGGGCGTAGGTGAACCCGGAGTACCACCTATTGCACCGGCCATCATAAATGCTATTTTTAATGCTACAGGTAAAAGGTATTATTCTTTGCCATTAATGGATCATGGTCTAGTTTAATGGATAATACACCGGTTTTAATTATCCTGGCCGGAGGAAGGTCCACAAGGATGGGTTTCCCTAAAGGCCTATTGGATTTTCATGGCAACTATTGGATATTAGAACAGATATCCCGCTATAAATATGTTAATAATGCGAAAGTATATATAGGCCTGGGTTATGATTATAAAAACTATTTGGCCGCTATTCCCTGGTTCGAAAAAGCGAAGGATAATTATTACGAATATCAAGGAGTAGAAGTGAAAGTTGTAATTAATAACCAACCACAGTTTGGTGCGTTTTCGACGTTACAGACAGTATTGAACTCCATTGATAAGGAATATTCTGTTTTGGTACAACCTGTTGATGTTCCCTTGCTAAATAAGCAAAGTCTGGCATCTATCATAAACGAAAACCATAGTGTCGTTATTCCAAAATGTAGTGACAAAAACGGGCATCCGGTAAAATTAAAACCTAAATTCTGGAATCGATTGTTGAAAGTCGATATATCTTCAAATGATGCCAGGCTTGATCTTCAAATTAAAAAAACAAATAATGAAAGTGTTACTTATGTTAAAGTATTAGACTCTTCTGTATATCAGAATATTAATACTAAAGAAAAATGGACTGAATACCTTAAAATATAAATTATAATTTCAACAACTATAAGGGTGCAGCTCCCCATACTTTCGTATACTTTTCGCAATGAACCACTATTGATTTATAATCTGAAATCGAAACATTTGCTGGTATCAAATATTTTTGTTCCCCTTTGATGGACTTTAATTTTCCTATTAGAACTCCATATTTTTCAACAGCATCCTTTTTATGAAGTGATAAGGCACTCTTTTTTACAATGAACAATTTTAGATCGGGCCCTTTAGAAGTTTTAAAATCTGAATGCAACACTAAATATGATTTACCATTTTCAAGTTCAATTGACCAGTTCCCCGAAACTGCATAATATTTCTTTACCCAGGTATTTCCTTTTTGTGCAGATACATTAGTAATAAGTAAGGCGCTAATAAATAATATAAAAAGTATTTTTTTCATAATTCTATTTTTACATGCTTATTATGGATTGGTCGTGATTTAAAAAAATACTTTCAAAATAGCATGAGTTTTCCAGGTTTCCTACGGAATGATCCTGTTAATAACTAGGCAATAAATATGTTGTTGTAAAATTTGGATTTTGTGAAGGTTTTGTACTTTTACCACGTTTTAATTTTGATAACCAATGCCAGCAATTCAACAATTACAAGATTTTTCTACGCAAGTTAGACGTGATATTATACGAATGGTTCATGCTGTTAACTCAGGCCACCCGGGTGGCTCTTTGGGTTGTACTGAATTTTTAACCGTGTTATATCAAGAGATACTAAACTATTCCACTGATTTTACTATGGACGGAAAGGGAGAAGATCTTTTCTTTTTATCTAACGGACATATCTCTCCTGTCTACTACAGTGTATTGGCAAGAAGCGGTTTTTTCCCCGTGAAAGAACTAGCTACTTTTAGAAAACTAAACACACGTTTGCAAGGACATCCAACAACGCATGAAGGTTTACCGGGAGTTAGAATTGCTGCAGGCTCGCTTGGGCAAGGAATGTCAGTTGCCATTGGTGCTGCTCAAGCTAAAAAATTAAATAATGATACCTCTTTGATCTATAGTTTGCATGGTGACGGAGAATTACAAGAAGGGCAGGCTTGGGAAGCTATCATGTACGCCGCCGGTAAAAAGGTTGATAATTTGATTTCAACAGTTGATTATAATGGCCAGCAAATTGATGGTGCAACAGATGATGTTATGCCCTTAGGTAATTTGAAAGCAAAGTTTGAAGCATTTGGCTGGGATGTATTGGAAATAGAAAAAGGTAATTCTGTAGAAGCCATTATTTCGGGCATGAATGAAGCGAAGTCCAGGACGGGTAAAGGGAAACCCGTATGTGTATTATTACATACTGTTATGGGACATGGTGTCGATTTTATGATGCATACGCATGCCTGGCATGGCAAGGCTCCAAATGACGAACAGTTGGCGGTGGGATTAGCTCAAAACGCAGAAACCTTGGGCGATTATTGAGATGAATCTATATTTTGAAAATTTATTGCGTGTATTCAAAAGTAAATTCTAATTGGTCTTATAAAAATTTGATAAACGTAATTTAAATTTCACAGCTATCAGCCGTATAGTGATCACAATAAGAACCGTTATAATATAATTGGTATTTGTATTAATTTCTAAATTGCTCAGAATAATAAAAACAATAGCGCCTACAATACAAGCACTGGCATAAATTTCTTTTTTAAAAATAACAGGAATCTCATTACATAGAATATCTCTAATAACACCTCCAAAGGTTGCAGATATAGTACCCAATGCAATTGAGATAATTGGATGAAAATTTTGTTGAATTCCTATTTCAGTTCCAATAATAGTAAAAATGCCCAATCCAATAGTATCAAAGAGAAATAATGAGGTACTTAAAAAATCAATTTTCTTTCTAATTAGTATTGCAAAAATTGTAGCACCTATTACCGCATAAACATAATTTAGATCCTGCATCCAGCTGACGGGATTCCTGTCAATTAATATATCACGTAAGGTGCCACCACCAAGGGCTGTTACAAAAGCTATGATAAAAACTCCAAACGGGTCCAATCTTTTATGTATCGCAGCCAGTGTACCTGAAATGGTAAATGCTACAGTACCGAGAATATCTAAGCCATAAAATATATCCATCTCTTATTGTTGGGTATAATAATTATAATCTTTTATAACAATATCAACAAATTCAACGGGTTTAAGCTCGGTTTTAATATCTGTGATACCGATTATCTTATTGTGTAATTTTAGGATCACACCGTGATTCCCTTTTCGTTTGGCACTGCGAAAAAGTTCTTTAATTGTTTGAATATCAGTATCTGAAAGCATCGTAACCTGAGGGAAAGTAGGAGTATAGTCCATTGGTACATTCGCAACCAAAGTGTCTTCTATGGTAATCCGTTTTTTTTCAGTAATTACAGTAGTTCCTGCTGCTATATCTCCTAATCGTTGTCCTTTGCCATTTAATAAGATGGTTAATAGCGCTACTGATCCGGTTGCTATGTCGATATCTATTAAGCGTAACATCCATCGCAAAACATAACTCCCAAAAGTAGGTTTCGACCCATCTATTTTTACAACCCTTATCTTATTGAGATACTTCCCCGGTGTTTGCCCGTTCATTAATACTTCAAATAGTAAACTATAAAAAAAAACAGGCAATCCTAGCAATAAATAAACAACCCAAAGATCCATACTCATAGGTAGGTCCAGTGCATTTAAAATCCAAATAGCAATAACATAGTAGCCAACGATAATTAATAAGTCAATTAGAAAAGAACCTATTCTAGCGCTGACACTGGCAACATTTTGTTGAATGCTTACATTTTGTGCTGTTTCTATTTGAAAATTATCCATTTTTATGTTTATTTGTAGAGATAGTTTTATAGAATGCAAATTATTAAAAACAGGCGAATATAAAAAGATTCTATTAATGATATCTATAAAAGGTTAAATTGATTTGAATGCGTGAGGCAGCTTTTGTAAAAATACATAAAGAGAGATGGCAACTGTTTGAAGATGTGTTGAGCAATAAGCAGCAAATCTCTCCCGATAAATTGTCAGATTTGTACATTGAAATTACTGATGACCTTAGTTATGCCAGAACTTTTTACCCTAAAAGTAATACGTCAAAATATTTAAATTCAATAGCCTCAAGTGCACATCAGAAAATATATAAAACAAAAAAAGAAGGTAACAATAGAATCATTACTTTCTTTACAACCGAGTTTCCACTAGAATTTTACAAGTACCATAAACAATTGGCAATTGCCTTTTTAGTATTTGCCTTTTTCACCATAGCCGGTGCGTTTTCAGCGTCAGAAGATGGTGATTTTATCAGGCTGATTTTGGGTGATAGCTATGTAAATATGACATTGGAGAACATAGAAAAGGGAGATCCTATGGCCGTGTACAAGGGTGATGACGAAACTAAAATGTTTATCGCGATTACTCTAAACAATATAAAAGTGGCAATGTACGCCTTTTTATTGGGCATTTTATTCTCAGTGGGCACCTTATATATCATGATGCAAAACGGAATCATGTTAGGTTCTTTTTTATATATGTTCTATGAAAAGGATCTATTATGGGAATCATCACGAACCATATGGATACATGGTACTATCGAAATATCGGTCATTATTATTGCCGGTTGTGCCGGGTTGGTATTAGGTAATGGATTATTATTTCCAAAGACCTATTCACGTCTGGATTCTTTTAAGAGAAGTATCAATGCCGGACTTAAAATAATGTTAAGTACAGTCCCGTTTTTTATAGTTGCCGGATTTCTGGAGGGCTTTGTAACCCGTCATACGGAAATGCCCGATTGGCTGGCAATTTTTATTATTCTGGTTTCATTTGCAAGTATTATTTTTTATTACCTTATATATCCTATACAATTAACCAAAAAAATACCGCAAGATGGAAAACAGCAATTATATTGAATTTAAAAAAGAAAGAGATCTGGGGAGTATCATTTCTGATACTTTTAAATTTATCAGAGAGAACTGGAAAGAATACTTTAGTGCCATTATTAAAATAGTCGGACCGTTTATTTTGGTTGGAACCGTAGTGATGGTTTTCTTTATGGGTTCCTTTTCAGGAATTTTTTCCGATATGCAGGGAGCGACCGGCAACGACCCGGATGCAGTATTTGGCTTGATGGGTTCAATGTTCGGATGGATAGGATTATTAATGCTAGTGGGTACGATTATTTATGTAATGATATCGGTTACGTCATTATATTTTATAAAATCATATATTAATAATCATGGAACTATTGACCATTCTGAAATAAGAACCAATGTATTTCAAAATATATGGAAATTCATAGGTTTAGGTATTTTGGTTTTAATGATGATACTTTTTGGTATGGTATTATGTTATTTACCAGGTATCTATTTGGCCATTGTATTTTCGTTAGCAACGTCGATCATGGTATTTGAAAATAAAAGTATTGGGGATACCATTTCGCATAGTTTTACCTTAATTAAAGGAGAGTGGTGGAACACATTCGGAGTAATAATTCTTGTATCAATATTAGTTTCAATTCTAGGTTCTATTTTTTCGGTACCGGCATTGGTATATCAACTTATTAAAATGGGTACAATGCTTGGGGAAGAAGATCCTACAGCTGTATTTGACCTGTTTAAAGATCCAATTTATGTAGCTTTGAATGTATTATCTTATATAGGTAAATTCATTTTATCATCCATTACATTAATAGCTACCGTTTTTGTTTATTATGATTTAAACGAGCAAAAAAACTTAACAGGAACAATCGAAAAAATTGACAGTTTAGGCCAATAGTATATTGAAATACTTCATACTATATATAGGTATCATCTTTTTTACTGTAGGAGTTTTTGCCCAGCAAGATTCTCTTAAAATACACTATGACACGGGTGAAATTCAGCAACGAAAATTTAGTACTGATAATTTAGAAAAATATAAAAGTGATGCCGATTTTAATTACGAAGTAAAAAAAAGGAAGATAAGCTTATTAGAGCGTATTTGGGATTGGTTCAAACGGGTTTTTTTGAAATTCTTATCCTGGCTTTTCGGTAATAAAGCTGCGGCAGGTATTTTAGCTGTCATTGTTAAAATACTACCATATCTTATTGCTGCGATCGTATTATTTTTACTGTTAAAATTTTTCCTAAAAGTAGATATGAATACCATTATTTCCGGTAAAACCGAGAAAGCAATGGTTAGCTTGACGGATGAAGAGGAGTTAATAAAAAATGAAGATCTTTCTGTATTGATACAAAAGGCAATCGGACAAAAAAACTACCGTTTGGCGATCAGATATTATTACTTATTGATATTGCAAAAACTGTCTAAACATGAAATCATAGATTGGCAACAGCAAAAAACAAATGAAGATTATATTAAAGAAATAAAAGAAGAGCTGTTAAAAAATAAGTTTGCATCCAGCACTTATTTATATGATTTTGTATGGTACGGTAACTTTGCTATTAATGAACCGGAATTTGCTAAAGCTGAAGCAGCTTTTGATGAATTAAATAAACTTATTAAATAAATTGGATAAAAAGGTAAAAATATATTTGGGCATTTTTGCACTTCTTATCATATTGATAGTTTATATGGAAAGCGTAAAACCAAAGCCTATTAACTGGTTTCCATCATATGTGAGCAAACATAAAATGCCTTATGGAACCTACGTGCTTCGCAATGAATTGGCAACAATATTTTCTGCAGCTAAAATTGACGATATTAAAATTGCACCTTATGTCTTTTTACAAGATAGTACCAAGACAGGTACTTATATTTTTATTGATGAGGCTATCAATTTTGGTAAAGATGAATTTAACGAACTGTTGCAATTTGTAAAAAGAGGGAATGATGTTTTTATTTCAACGCATGGCTTTGCAATTGATACGTTGAATTTAGAAACAAAGGGTATTTCATCTACCGCCTTAGAACAAAAATCATTCTTTAAATTAATGAACAAAAACCTAAGTACTAAGGAGTTCAATTTTGATAGAGGTTTTACAAATACTTCTTTTGTTAAGATAGATACTTCATCGACTGTGGTTTTAGGCAAAACCGGCTATGTTAATCAAAATGAGGAACGGGTGGCAGAAGGAGTTAATTTTATTAAGAGATCCTTTGGGAAAGGAAATTTCTATTTACATACTTTTCCTGAAGCTTTTACGAATTATTTTATATTAAAATCTCCAAATCAACAATATACCGCTTCGGTATTATCGTACTTAGATGAATCAAAACCAATACTTTGGGATGCTTATTACAAAACAGGAAAAAGCAGCATTGCTTCACCAATGCATTATATTCTAAGCTCCAGGAACTTGAAATGGGCATATTACACTTCACTTGTTGGGGTGTTATTTTTTGTAATTTTTGACGGAAAAAGAAAACAGCGTTATATTCCCATTATCACACCTTTAAAAAACCAGACGCTCGCTTTTACCAGAACCATTGCTAACATGTACTATGAAAAATCTGAACATAAAAATATAGCGGAGCATAAAATTAGCTATTTGCTCGAATATATAAGGGTCAAATTCCATGTACCTACAGTAACCATTAATGATCAGTTCTATACCTATGTGGCATCACGAAGTGCAAATGACAAAGAGACGGTTATGGTACTTTTCAATTATATAGATCAGCTACACTTAAAAAACACAATTACCAAAGAAGAATTAATAAAATTGAATACACTAATAGAAGAATTTAAAAATCCAATATAATATGGAGAATCAAGAGATAAATCCTCAAGAAGAGGGATTACAATTCAATAATAGAATTGATTTAAGTAAACTCAAAAATGCGGTAGCTCAAATTAAAGAACAATTACATCATGTGATTATAGGGCAAGATGATTTTATGGAGTTATTGTTAGTAGCGTTATTGGCTGACGGCCATGTACTGATCGAGGGTGTTCCCGGTGTAGCAAAAACAATTACTGCAAAATTATTGGCTAAAACTATTAATACCGGTTTTAACAGAATACAATTCACGCCAGATCTAATGCCATCGGATGTCTTAGGTACATCGGTGTTAAATATGAAAACTTCTGATTTCGAATTTAAAAAAGGCCCTATTTTTTCGAACTTAGTACTGATTGATGAAATTAACCGTGCACCTGCTAAAACGCAAGCTGCATTGTTTGAAGTAATGGAAGAACGGCAAGCTACCGTAGATGGTATTCGCTATAAAATGCCTCCGCCATTTATGGTGTTGGCAACGCAAAATCCGATAGAACAGGAAGGAACTTATGCCTTACCGGAAGCTCAATTAGATCGATTCTTATTTAAGATTAGTGTTGGTTATCCAACTTTGGAAGAAGAAGTGCTCATTATTCAATCTCATAACGACCGCAAAGGTGCCTTACCACTAACCATGGTAAAAGAAGTTCTCTCTGAAAAAGATTTAGCTGAGTATAGAAGCAAAATATTTGAGGTTTTGGTTGAAGAAAAAATTGTCAAGTATATTGCTGAAGTCATTTTAAAGACCAGAAATCATCCTCATTTATATTTAGGAGGTTCTCCGAGGGCAAGTATCGCAGTATTAATGGCTTCGAAAGGATTTGCTGCCTTGAACGGTAGGGATTTTGTAATACCCGAAGATGTTAAGAAAAGTATGTATCCTGTTTTAAGACATCGAATTATACTAACTCCCGAACGCGAAATGGAAGGTGTAACTACCGACAAAGTTATTGAAATGATCATCCAGTCGGTAGAAGTACCGAGGTAGATAAAACCCATATAATAATAAACAAATTCCAAAAAATAAAACTAAAAAATTGGTATTTGTATTTTGATTTTTGGGACTTAATTTTGAATAATGAATAGTATTAAAAATTTATACATACACGAGCGTTTTTTTGTCTATATCAGCATAATAGCTGCCATCTTTCTTGTTTCTTATTGGATTGACATTTTATATACCCTGGCAAGCTTGCTATTGTTGATCTTAGTTGTATTATTTTTATTTGACCTAACGCTGCTGTTTCGATTTAAATACGGAATCAATGTAAGGCGTTTATTACCTGAGAAATTTTCAAACTCTGACGAGAATCCTGTACCGATAACTATTAATAATAAGTATCCATATAAAACCTATTTAAAAATTATAGATGAACTCCCTGTACAGTTTCAAAAACGAGATTTTGATTATAGTGTAGCTGTGGAGCGATTAGGCACCCATAATTTCGAATACCAGGTAAGACCCATGGAGCGTGGAGAATACCACTTTGGCGTTTTAAATGTCTATGTTTCATCTATCCTTAAAATTGTTGCCAGGCGTTATCGTTTTGATGTTGCACAAATGGTAGCTGTATATCCTTCTTATATCCAAATGCGTAAATATGAATTTTTAGCGATGAGTAATCGTTTAACGGAATTCGGACTTAAAAAAATTCGTAAAATAGGGCATACTATGGAGTTCGAACAGATCAAAAACTATATTCCTGGTGATGATATTAGAACAATTAACTGGAAAGCTACGGCTAAACGTGCCCAATTAATGGTCAATCAATACCAGGATGAAAAATCGCAACCCATATATTCAATTATCGATTTAGGAAGAGTTATGAAAATGCCTTTCGAAGGGCTGAAATTACTAGATTATGCCATCAATGCTACCTTAGCATTTTCTAATATTGCTTTACTTAAAAATGATAAAGCCGGAATGTTATCTTTTTCTAAAAAAGTAGACACGATTATTGCTGCCAGTAATAAACGTACTCATATTAATATATTAAATGAAGCTTTGTACAATATTGATACACAGTTTACTGATTCAGACTATGGCTATTTATATGCAACCATCAAACGGAAGATAACGCATAGAAGTTTATTAATTTTATATACCAATTTTGAACATATATCGGCGTTAAAAAGGCAATTACCCTTTTTAAAGGCTATTGCAAAACAGCATTTATTGGTGACAGTATTTTTTGAAAATACTGAATTAGATGAGTTAATAAACGAAAATGCCGAAGACCTACAAAGCATTTATCATAAAACCATTGCAGAAAAGTTTGCTTATGAAAAACGATTAATTGTAAAGGAATTAGAAAATAGAGGAGTACATGCCATTTTAACCAAACCTAAGAATCTAACTGTAAACGTTATTAATAAATATTTAGAATTTAAAGCAAAAGGTTTTATTTAAACATCAGTCCTACCATTTAAGCTAGTCTTTCACAACAGTAAGAACAAGAGCCAGAAAATTATAATGAGATTCTGAATCAAGTTCAGAATTTCGAAAACCTTACATATTCACAAACTCATAACCGGCCAGATCAAATCCACGCAGATCAATTTCTGTTTCATTTAATAGAATGCCATGTTCCAGATACGCTTTTAAATTAGCTAACCAAAAGGTCCAGCCATTGCTACAGCCATAAAATATTTCCAGTTTACTTTTTTCATCTTGTGGTATATTGGTTTGAGATAGTGAAACCAATACAGCCTCTTCTTTTTGCTCTAAAGTAACTAACACTTCACAACTTCCTGCAAATGAGAACCGTATAAATTCATCTTTTTTTACCTCAAGTATTTTACCTTCTTCCTGTCCATCCCAATTATGCCACGTCCAAGTGTATGCATCTCCTTTTTTAATAAATTCCTGAGGAACAATTTTATTCCCATCCCGTTTATAAATAGCATTTTTTAAGAACCATGAGCAAATCCCTTCTTCAGTTGCCCAGCACCAATACAATTTTTGGACAGTAGCCTTAATGTGAATTTTTTTTGTAAACGAATTCCAAACTAGATTTTTCATTGTGATTTTATTAAAAAATGAAGGGCCCTGAATCGACTTCTATCTAATAGAAAAAGGCAGGATCACTAACGTGTTATTTTAATTTACTTTTGGCATGTTCTATTCCCAAAGAAATCCAATATGGCAAGGTCTTAAAGTCATCCACTTCAACATAAACAAATTCTTTCATTGGTTTTTTCGTAAAATCCATAGGCCTTACATTGTGCTTTTCGAGCTCATTTTCAATTTTGGAAGCAATTACTCTAACCGCTAAATCATCCTTGATAATACCCACTGACATTTTTCCTTTATACAAAAAACTCAATCCTCCAAACATTTTCTTTTCGGTAATTTCATCTTCATATATCATCAGATGTTCTCTAATGGCGTTAGCCAATGTTTCATTATAAGCCATTATACTGTTGTTTCGGAAATGTCTTCATTCCACAGTTCAGGTTTTTCTTTAATAAAATCGGCCATTAGGTTAATAGTTTCTCTATCATTTAAGAGTTCAACTTCAACACCATTCGCTTCTAAAAAGGGAATATTTCCTTCAAAATTTTTATTTTCGCCAATGACAACTTTCTTAATTTTGAATTGCACAATGGTTCCGGAACACATCATACACGGACTAAGTGTAGTATATAAAACCGTATCAGAATAATCTTGCATTCTACCTGCATTTTGAAGACAATCCATTTCACCATGTAATATCGGATTTAATTGTTGTACCCTTTGGTTATGGCCTTTACTGATGATGGTATCGTTTTTTACTAATACGGCACCAATGGGAATGCCTCCTTCTGCATAACTTTTTTTGGCTTGTTCAAGAGCGATATAGTAATACAAATAATTTGGCATAATCGAATTAATCAATTGATTACATCAAAGATACAGAAATTTCACAATGTTCTTAAATAGGATAATCAGGAAATCTGGTCGAACTTTTTTCTTCCCAACACAAAATGCTGCCAAACAATACTTTTACTATGGTAATAGCAAGTTCTTTTATGTGGTATTTTACTACGCTTTTTGAGCATAATTGGGAGGTATTTATAAAAGTTAAAATGCGCCTTTATAATTGCCCAAGTGTGTATAGGTTTTAGTTCCAGGCAAAATTTAATTCCTGCAACTGCATCGAGTATAAGTCTAAAGAAAACAACAAAAAACAGATAACGTTTCGGCACATTTTTTAATACGGTAAATAAACTATTTCTAAAGTTTAAAAATGTTTTTCTCGGACTTGCTTCATGCAGCGTAGCACCACCAATGTGGTATACTTTTGATGTGCCAACATATTTAATAGTATAGCCTTGATTTTCTGCTCTCCAGCAGAGGTCTATTTCTTCTTGATGTGCAAAATACTGCTCATCAAAGCCACCTAGTCGATGGTACACATTAGAACGAATAAAAAAGCATGCCCCCGAAGCCCAAAAAATTTCAGTAGTATCATTGTATTGTTGGGTATCATTTTCTAAGACAGAAAAAATACGTCCTCTGCAATAGGGATAACCAAAAAAATCAATAAAACCTCCTCCGGCTCCTGCATATTCAAATTTTTCTTTGTTTTTATGATCTATTATTTTTGGTTGGATAATAGCCGTATTTTCTGAATTGTTAAATTCATCCACAATGGGCTGTATCCAATTTTTAGTCACTTCAATATCAGAATTCACCAAGGCATAGATATCTGCATCAATGTGCTGCAAGGCTTCATTATAACCTTTGGCAAAGCCTCCATTTGATTTGTTCTGAATAATTTTTACTTGTGGGAAATTGGTTTTGATAAATGCAACAGAATCATCGGTAGAGGCGTTATCGGCCACATAAATTTCAGCTTCCTTACCAGTACAGTTTATCATAGTGGGTAGAAATTGCTTTAATAATTCCCTACCATTCCAGTTCAAGATGACTATGGCTACTTTCAAATTCATTTATAGTTTGGGATATCTTGTAAAAACTTGTACTGCTTATTTTCGTGGTCCAATTTACAGAAATAATGCTGCAATCCGTTAGTCACCATCAAGTAGTCTGCATTTAATTTTAAATTATATCGTGCTATTTGATCAAAAGTATCCTGCTTAATCTTAATTGAAGGTGCTTTGCACTCTACAATTAGCCCCGGACATCCTTTGTTGTTGAAAACTAAAATATCAAAGCGCTTCGTTAAGGTATTGACCATTAGTTGTTTCTCAACAGCAATCAATGATTTGGGATATCTCTTTACAGTGATCAAATAATGGATAATATGTTGGCGTACCCATTCTTCAGGACTTAAAACAACATATTTTTTTCTGATTATATCAAAAATAAACTGCTTATTTTCTTTACTTTTGACTCTGAATTCGACTTGTGGAAGATTCAATAAAACCATACCGCAAAAATGACAATTTTTTTCTTATAAATGAATCACATCAATCAAATAGTTTCTGATATTAAGGACGGAAAGATAAAACCTATCTATTTTTTAATGGGTGAGGAACCCTATTATATTGATAAGATTACTGAATACATTGAAAAAAATGTACTTGCAGAAGAGGAGAAAGGTTTTAATCAAATGGTATTTTATGGCAGGGATGTAAGTATAGATGACATTATATCTAATGCCAAACGTTTTCCGATGATGGCTGAACGTATGATAGTAATTGTGAAAGAAGCACAAGACCTTTCACGAACTATTGAAAATTTGGTTAGCTATGTTGAAAATCCGCAACCATCTACAGTCTTAGTAATTTGTTATAAATATAAGGCCTTAGATAAGCGCAAAAAACTCTTTAAAGCGGTACAAAAATCGGGATTGCTATTTGAAAGTAAAAAATTATATGAAAACCAGGTTGGAGATTGGATTCGTAGAGTACTTTCAGGAAAAGATTACCAAATAGAGCCTAAGGCGGCATTGATGTTGGTGGAATTTCTAGGTACCGACCTATCAAAAATTATTAACGAATTGGAAAAGTTGATGATAGTCCTATCTAAAGGCTCTATGATAACGGCAATTCATATTGAAGAAAATATAGGCATCAGTAAGGATTTTAATAATTTTGAATTGCGAAAGGCAGTAGGAGAGAAGCAGATCGTAAAAGCCAATCAGATTATCAATTATTTCGGACAAAACCCTAAAAGTAATCCACTAGTAATGACGATTTCATTATTAAATAGTTTTTTCACACAATTATTGATCTATCATGGCCTGCCAAATAAGTCTAAAAGCAATGTTGCAAAGGCATTACGAATAAACCCATATTTTGTCGATGATTATCAAAATGCTTCCAGAAATTATCCAATGCGAAAAGTATCTCAAATAATTTCATTATTGCGTGAGGCTGATCTAAAAAGCAAAGGAGTAGGAGCTACAAATTTACCCGCTGAAGATATTCTAAAAGAATTGTTGTTTAAGATGATGCATTAATTGTTCAATAGTTTTTTGAAGCCTGAAAAGACAGGGTATCACCACCTAAAGGAATTCTTCCGGTCTCGTCTAAAATTCCATCCATTCTTAAATGTGTTATAACAGGTTTTTCTTTTGCCATTCTAATTAAAGTGATATGGTCAAATGCAGCCGTGTCCTTTTTATTTTGGGCTCCACCGGTGGTTCCTAGCATAATATAGTCACGATTTTTTCTCATTCTATGGGAGAAAGAGTGTTCATGGCCATTAATAACGGTATAGGGCCGGTCACCCAAAACTTTTTCAAGTCTTGCTAGTCCTTTTTCATCATCTCTGGCCCATATTGGTTTATGCATAAGAACAAAGGTCCATTTTACATTTTGATAATTGTTTAGTACTTGTTGGTAATATTCAAATTGAGAATTGCTCATTGCCCCGGTTCTACGTTCAGGCATATGATAATATTCAGTGTCGGTGTATTCTCCTTCAATTTCACCACTTATTACCTTTAGGGCTTTCGCTCTTGCCTGATAGATTTCATTCATACGTTCTTCTTCAAAATCTTCGGAATCTAACATCAGGAATAAAACATCTTCATAGATAAAATGATAAAAACGTGGGCCAAACCGCTGCTTCCAGAATTCTCTCATTCGCGGATTGGTAAGATCATGATTACCTCCTAAATAAAAGAAGGGCATATCAAGTTTAGAGGCCCTCGCATCGAAACTATTCCATTCATTTTCTAGTTTTTCATAATCTTCGGTACCCCCGTCTATAAGATCTCCAATACTCAAGACGAAAGTAGGTTCTAATCGATTGATCTGTTCAACAGCAACACTAAAAATACCTTTACGCTCTCCGCCAGTAAGATCTGAAATAATTGCAAAAGTAAAGTCTTCCTCTTCCGACTCAAATTTTTCATTGATCCATGGTTTTGGGCCCTTTGCTACATTGTGCTCAAATTTTGGCTGAATAGATTTATACTTACAACCGGCTATTGCCAACATTAGAATGATTACTAAAAAATGAAGCGGTTTCATAGTATTGAATGTTAATAAATTACCAAGTATATTCGGGCGGTTGAATACCATTCATTCGAATATATAGATTAGCCTTTGCCCTATGATTAGCCATATGGTCTTGCACATAAAAGAGAGCAAAAGCTCTACTGACGGTATTACCACTATGATACATAACACAAGTTTCGTCTAATTGTTCTTGTTCTATGGTATAAATTATATTGGTAGTGTAATCAAATCCTTTCTCTAATAGTTCTATGATTGCCGCTTTGGTCATTTTAGAAGCATCTGGAGTGTTTGGTTTTACCTCCAAACCTTCAACATAGCGCTGTGTAAGCAATTCAACAGTATGTGCGATATGTACCATTTGCTCTGCAAAAGTCTTACTCACTTCAGTTGGTTTATAGGAATACAATTCCTCCGGCATAGCATCAGCTACCGCTAAACAATGTTCCTTGGCCTCGAGCCATACCGGCAGATACATTTTTGTAAAATCTGATTTTGGAACAGGATGAGTTTGGGCATACGTGAACATACCGGAAAAAATAATCGCAATAGTTAAAATTATGTGTTTCATGCTAGAATAATTATTTGATAGTATACAAGGTATGTATTTTTATAAAATTATGTAATAAAAATTCAAAAATATTGGACTTTGTAAAATTTTAATTAGGTCTTGTGGGTTTGGTGTTTGGATCTATTTTCTTTAACAGTTTCATAAAAAGCATGTATAGCAAACCTGGAATAGCAATCCAGCTAAATTCACTTATTAGTACTCTTTTTCCCCAATGGCTAAAGAAATTAGAGGCTCCAATAGGAGAAACTTTTATCGGCCTCCAATGAAAAAAATAACGCGAATTATCAAAAGGAGAAAAAAATGCAACACCCAAGCCTCCGTCTGTCATAGCATCTAAAATACTATGTGATGCTGTACAAAGCGTAAAAAATAAAACATATACTCCTTTCAGGCTTGCTCTGGTTTTTCCGAAAAAGAGTATAGTAACTAATAAACCAATAATAAATGCAAATAAAAAAGAATGTGTAAAACCCCTATGCCCCCAAAAATGATCATACGGAATTCCCAATGAAAAACTAATGACATCTGCATCTGGTAGTATAGAGCAAAACACTCCAAGAGTCCAAAATTTCCAACTCTGTAAAGTGTTAGAAAAGCTACTACCTATTGCAATTGAAGTAATTGCATGTCCGAATAATGAGGCCATAGTTTATAATTATTTTTAACGCGCTCCAAAAATAGCGCTACCAATGCGCACCAAAGTGCTACCACATTCAATAGCTGTAAGATAGTCACCACTCATTCCAATGGACAAGGTCTTCAATTTTGGGTTTTGATCCTGTAATTGCTGAAAAAAAGTATGTAGACCTTTAAATTCTTTTTTAACCTGATCCATATTATCAGTGAAACTAGCCATTCCCATCAGACCCACAACGTTTATGTGTTCTAGTTCCTTTATTAATCCGGAAGAAAAAAGCTCTTCAATTTGAATAAATGAAAAACCAAATTTTGTCTCTTCTTTGGCTATTTTAGCCTGGAGTAAACAATTAATAACCCTTTCGTGCTTTTTAGCCTGCTTGTTAATCTCGCTTAAGGTCCTAAGGCTATCTACACCATGGATCAAATCAACAAAATGCGCCATATATTTTACCTTATTCCGTTGTAAATGACCAATCATATGCCATTGAATATCTTTTGGCAGCTTATCATATTTATCAACCATTTCCTGAATTCTATTTTCACCAAAAATACGCTGCCCTGCATTATATGCTTCTAAAATAGTTTCAATAGGTTTCGTTTTAGAAACAGCTACCAAACTTACATGTTCGGGGAGTTGATTTTTTATCTGGTTCAAATTATCGGCGATACTCATCTTTTTTGCAATATAGCTTACGTTCTAAAATTCATAAATAGTTAAACCACTTCTTAATTTTGGGAAAATATAAGTACTTTTTGGAGGCATAGTCAGGTTGGCATCGGCCACTGCCTTTAATTGGGCTATTGTAATTGGAACCATTCCGAAAGCCACGGCATATTTACCTGAATCAACACTATTTTTTAAAAGCAGAGGGCTTTGTTTACTATATACACAACTAAGTCTTTTTTCATTACTTGGATCTTCAATTCCGAGAATTGGTTTTAATACGGTTGTATACAATAATTGTGGATCGAGATCACTTAAAGGGTTGTCAATTTCAAATTCATCTTTCTTTAAATATAGTGAATAAAACTCACCGTCTAAATACATATTAAAATGATGCTTTTTAGAAGGATTATATAGTTGCTTTCCTTTATTTTGAATGCGATATAAGACCGATAATTTTTCTAAAAATTGCTCTTTGCTCAGCCCATTTAAATCTTTTACCAAACGATTGAACTCTAAAATTATTAAATCAGTTTCAGGAATTAAATAACTCATGAAAAAATTATATTCCTCATTTCCGGTATGTTTGGGATTTTCATTTCTTAAATTCTCTGATAATAGATATGATGAAGCACATCTATGATGTCCATCTGCAATATAAATAGCATTCATAGCTGCAAATTCTTTTTGAATAACTGAAATATCATTATCCTCATTAATAATCCAGAAATAATGGTCTTTATCATTTTCGTCAGTAAATTCGTATTCCGCACGTTTGCTTTGATACTTTTCTAAAATTGATGCAATTACTTCATTATCAGGATAAGTAAGCAAAACGGGTTCTGCATTAAAACCGACAGTTTTTAAATAATCACTAAACAATACTTCCCGATTATGCAATGTTGCTTCATGCTTTTTAATAATATTATCAGCATAATCATGAGTACTTGTAAGTGCGATAATACCACAGCTTGAACGATCTCCTATTACTTTTTGATATACATAAAAAGCCGGAAATTTATCTTTTACAAAATGACCAAGCTTTTTAAATTCTATATATTTATCATGAATCAGTTGATATTTCTGCTCATCTCTAATGGCCTCGTTCTGATTATAACTTGGACTGATAATATGTAAAAAAGTAAATGGATTATATTTGAGTTGTGCTGCCAATTCATCAGGCGGGTATGCTTCATAAGATCGTGTAGACACTATTGCAGCCTTATTTCTTGGTGCCCTAACAGCGCAAAAAGGTTTTACTGTGACCATATTGAATAAATTCGAATTTTTTAAACCTTAGATTTTCAGGTTATTTTAATATTTCAATAATTTGGTCGGCCAGTTCACTACCAATTCTATGTTGTGCCTCACTTGTTGCAGCACCAATGTGAGGTGTTAATGAAATATTAGGGTTCATTAAGATTTGTATCTCTGGTGATGGCTCATTTTCGAATACATCTAGCGCAGCATTGGCAATTTTACCACTATTTAATGCTGCAACCAATGCAACTTCATCAATGACACCACCTCTGGCAGCGTTTACTATAGAAGCTCCATCTTTCATCATTTCCAATTCATTAGTAGAAATGACATATTGATCTTGAGCAGGTACATGTAATGTTATAAAATCTGCCTGTTGCAAAACTTCCTCTTTTGATATTGTGTCAATGGTAAAGTAAATAGTTTGCCCGTCAAAAAAATCCAATTCTAAATGCGCACCATCTAAATATGGATCGAAAGCAATTACTTTCATTCCGACACCTAAAGCCACTTTTGCCGTAGCTTGGCCTATACGTCCAAATCCTAGAATACCTAAGGTTTTGCCTCTTAACTCAACACCTTTGGCATATGCTTTTTTCAGATCTTTAAATTTGGAATCACCATCTAAAGGCATAGTTCTATTCGAATCATGTAAGAAACGTACCATTCCAAATAGGTGAGCGAAAACCAACTCAGCAACTGAATGCGAGGATGCGGCGGGTGTATTAATTACGTGCAGCCCTTTTTCCCTGGCATATTCTACATCAATATTGTCCATTCCAACACCGCCACGGCCGATTATTTTTAAGGATGGACAGGCATCAATAATATCTTTACGTACTTTAGTGGCGCTTCGGACCAATAATACGGCAATCTTATTATTATTTATATAATCTATTAATTGATCTTGTGCTACAGTTGTTAAATCTACCTCATATCCAGCCTTCTCCAATGCAATTACACCACTGGTAGCAATTCCGTCGTTTGCTAATACTATCATTCTTTACTATTTTAATTGTTCAATCTTTCAATTCCTTAATTCTTGCATAACATTTACCAATACCTGTACACTTTTCAGGGGCATGGCATTATACATACTTGCTCTGTAACCGCCTACTGAGCGGTGACCGTTTAATCCATTGATACCAACTTGTTTCCACATACCGTCAAACCTTTCTTTAAGGTTGCCATCAGTCAATAAAAAAGTTGCATTCATAAAAGAACGATCTTCTTTAGCTGCGGTTCCCTCAAAAAGTGGATTCCTATCAATTTCATTATATAGCAATTCGGCTTTCGCCTGGTTTATTTTTTCAATCGCAGAAATTCCACCAAGATCTTTTAACCATTGTAGGGTAAGCATCGATACGTATACCGCAAAGACAGAAGGCGTGTTGTACATACTATCTTTTGAAATATGTATTTGATAATCGAGCATAGAAGGTATTTTTCTTCCTGTTTTACCTAAAATACCCTCTTTTACTACTACTAATGTTGTTCCTGCTGGTCCCATATTTTTTTGCGCACCGGCATAAATTAAATCAAATTGTGAAAAGTCTAAGGTTCTTGAAAAAATATCAGAACTCATATCGCAAACCTTTAAGCTATCTGTTGTTGGAAAAGATTTCATCTGTGTACCGAAAATCGTGTTATTACTGGTACAATGAAAATAGTCTAATTTTGAAGGAATGTCATAAGCCTTAGGAATATAATTGTAATTTTTATCCTTTGATGAAGCAACAATGTCAATATTTCCTAATAATTTTGCTTCTTTTATAGCTTTGGCACTCCAGGTACCGGTATCTAAATAAGCCGCCTTCCCATCTTTGGTAAGTAAGTTATAGGGCGTCATGAGGAATTCTAAACTGGCACCACCCTGCAAAAACAAAGCAGAATATCCTTTATTTTCCAGATCGAGTAATTCTAATACTAAACCCCGGGCTTTTTCCATAACATCCACAAAAGGGGCACTTCTATGGGAGATTTCAATTAATGATAAATTATCATTATTAAAATTTAAAACAGCTTCAGAGGCTAGTTTTAATACTTCTTGAGGTAAAATACACGGGCCGGCGCTAAAATTATGTTTTTTCATAGGTTACAATTGAAGCACAAATTTGAGCATTTTATCAGTAATAATTACTATAAAATAGGTAAAAAATTAAAACAAATATTCATGATTTGTTAATAATTATTGATGCTGGAAATAAATCAGTTTAAACGAAAGCTTTTGAACGCTAACTGTTAAATTTTCAACTGATTTCTTAAACTTATACTACCGGTCGTTTGCCTACAAATCTCAATATTAAGTCAAAACAGAAATTTCTAATTTATTATTTTGGCACCATAATTACACACGGAATGATCATTTCTTCTAATGATATCCCTCCATGTTGATATGTATTTTTATAATATTTGACATAATGGTTGTAATTATTCGGATATGCAAAAAACAGGTCTTCCTTTGCAAATATAAAAGAGCTTGTCATATGAGCTGACGGTAAATGGATGTCTTTCGGGTTTTTCACAGCATATACATCCTTATTGTCGTATGATAAACTTCTACCTGTTTTATAACGCAAGTTGGCACTGATATTCTTTTCGCCTACTACTTTGGTCGGATTTTTTGTGTTGATTGTACCATGGTCAGTAGTAATGATTAACTTTAAACCATATTCCTGTGCCTTTTGAATCATTTCTAACAAAGGTGAATTTTTAAACCAGCTCAATGTTAATGAGCGGTAGGCCTTATCATCACTCGCCAGTTCTTTAATCATTTCCATTTCAGTTCTAGAATGCGAAAGCATATCGACGAAATTATAAACAACCACGGTCAGGTCATTATTTTTCACTCCCTTAAAATTCGCCGCCAATTCGCGCCCTTTAGGCATACTGGTTATTTTATAATATTCATGTTTGATATCTAAATTTAAACGTTCTAATTGTGCGGTTAAAAATTCATTTTCGAATAAATTTTTACCGCCCTCATCAATATCATTTTTCCAATAGTCAGGATGTTTCTTTTCCATTTCAAGAGGTGTCAATCCTGAAAAAATAGCATTCCTTGCATACTGCGTAGCTGTTGGTAAAATACTATAAAAAGGTATTTCTTCTTCTTTCTTATAGTAGTTATTGATTATGGGTTCTAGTACCCGCAATTGATCATATCGCAAATTATCGATCACTATTAGAAGCGTTCCATTACTCTCACTAATCTGAGGTACAATAACTTCTTTAAATAAATGATGTGATAAAAGAGGTTTATCTTCATCCTCAAACCAACCCTGGTAATTTTTTTGGATGAATTTAAAGAATTGGGAATTAGCTTCGTTCTTTTGACTTTCCAAAATCTCCAGCATTCCCGGATCATCGATAGACTCTAGTTGAATTTCCCAATGCACCAATTTTTTATAAAGATCTACCCATTCATCGAAAGTATTTACCATAGCCAGATCTAATGATATCTTCCTAAATTCCTGTTGATATGTTGATGTAGTCTTTTCCGAGACTAAACGCGAATGGTCTAAGTTCTTTTTTAAACTTAACAATATCTGATTTGGATTAACAGGTTTAATTAAATAATCGGCTATTTTTGCACCAATAGCTTCTTCCATAATATATTCTTCTTCACTTTTTGTGATCATCACTATTGGGAGATTAGGCAATTTTGCTTTTATCTCAGATAAGGTTTCAATACCAGAGAGGCCAGGCATATTTTCGTCTAAAAAAACAATATCATAATTGTCTTCATCAACTTTTTCAATAGCTTCAGCTCCATTATTACATGTTGAAACAGTATAATTCTTCTTTTCTAAAAATAATTGATGCGGCTTTAATAACTCAATTTCGTCATCTACCCATAATATTTTTATCGCATTCATTCCTTATATGTTGTTTTAATTAGAAATTAAACTTCTATTTTTGTATCGTAACTTAAAAATTATTTGCTTGAACAAATTTAAAATTTTTAACGACCCAATCTACGGATTTATTAGCATTCCTAGTGCAATAATTTTTGATATTATCGAACATCCTTATTTTCAGCGTTTAAGACGCATTTCTCAAATGGGTTTCTCAAATTTTGTCTACCCAGGAGCTCATCATACACGTTTTGAACATGGGTTAGGTGCTATGCATTTGATGCAAATGGCGATTGAAGTTTTAAAAAAGAAATCTATATATATTTCCAGTGAAGAGGAAGAAGCTTTATTGATTGCTGTTTTATTGCATGATATCGGTCATGGGCCATTTTCACATACCTTAGAAAATAGTTTGATCACTACCAGCATGCACGAAGAAATATCATTGTTATTTATGCAAAAGTTGAATAAGGAATTTGAGGGCAGGTTGGATTTAGCCATTGAAATTTTTAAAGGAAAATATCATAGACCTTTTTTTAATCAGTTAGTTTCAAGCCAACTAGATATTGATAGGTTAGATTATTTAAAACGAGATAGTTTTTATACTGGTGTTACCGAAGGCAATATAAATACTGAACGAATCATTTCTATGTTTACGGTTGTTGATAATAATTTAGTAGTTGAAGAAAAAGGCATTTATTCGGTTGAAAAGTTTATTGTTTCCAGACGCTTGATGTATTGGCAGGTTTATTTGCATAAAACGAGTTTGGTTGCTGATTATATAATGGTTAAGATATTAAAAAGAGCTAAAGAATTGGTTCGTAAGAATATTGAAATTAAATGTAGCGATTCTCTAAAATATTTTTTATCAAGTAATACAGTTGAGCATTTTGATGATGTCATCCTCCATAGATTTTCAGAAATAGATGATTATGATATTATTATGGCTGTAAAACAATGGATGAATCATTCAGATCACATTTTGTCTGAATTATCTAAAGCACTGATTTTCAGAAATTTTCCAAAGGTAAAAATTCGAAATAAAAAGTTCTCTAAACTAGAATTAAATGAAATTAAAGAAGAAACTTCTAAACGATTGAATGGAAACGATGAATTCATTGATTATTTTGTTGGGTCTGGGGTTATTGAAAATCAGGCATATAACTTAAATCAGAGCTCCATTAATATCTTATACAAATCGGGTGAAATAAAGGATATAACGGATGCTTCTGATCATCTAAACTTAATGGCTTTAACAAAACCGGTAGTTAAGTATTTTGTGTACTACCCAAAGTAAATTATACATTATAATTACAACGTATTTTTTTATACTTTTGCAATAATGAAATTTACTGCTAAACAAATCTCGGAAATTCTTGAAGGAGAAGTTGAAGGTAATCCAAACGAAGAAGTTTTTAGGCTTTCTAAAATTGAAGAAGGCGAAAAAGGATCCTTAACTTTTTTATCGAATCCTAAATATACTTCCTTCTTGTATACAACCAATGCTTCAGTTGCCATAGTCAATAAAAGTTTTGTTCCTGAAAAGGAAATTTTAACAACCTTAATCAAGGTAGATGATTCCTATAAAGCTTTTTCTATGCTGTTAGAGTATTACAATAAGGTAAAATTAAATAAAACAGGAGTTGAAAATCCACACTTTATAAGTGAAACCGCAATAATTGGCAATGATATATATATTGGCGCCTTTTCTTATATTGGTAGTAATGTTATTATTGGCGATAATGTAAAAATATATCCGAATGTGTTCATTGGTGATAATGTTAGCATTGGCAATAATACTACGCTCTTCTCCGGTGCTAAAATCTATTCAGAATCCAGGATCGGTAAAAATTGCATATTACATTCAGGCGCTATCATTGGATGTGATGGCTTTGGTTTCGCTCCAGATGAAAATGGAGTGTATAAATCTGTGCCACAAACTGGTAATGTTATTATAGAAGATAATGTTGATATTGGTGCTGCAACAACTATTGATAGAGCAACATTGGGGTCTACAATTATTAGAAAAGGTGTAAAGTTAGATAACCAAATTCAAATTGCACATAACGTAGAGGTTGGCCAAAATACTGTAATTGCAGCGCAAACCGGGGTTGCAGGTTCGACAAAAATTGGCAGTGGTTGTTTGATCGGAGGGCAAGTAGGTATTGTAGGGCATTTAATCATTGGAAACAATGTTCGTATCCAGGCACAGTCAGGTATTACTAGAAATTTAAAAGATAATGAAGCTGTTCAGGGTAGTCCCGCATTGCAATATTCTGATTATAATAAATCATATGTCCATTTTAAGAATTTATCAAAACTAGTTGATAAAGTTGATGCATTGGAAAAAATGCTAAAACTCAAAAAGAAAGATCAATGAGAGATAAGCAAAAAACTATAAAAAAGGAAATTTCTCTTTCAGGAGTGGGATTACATACCGGAGAAAAAGTGACATTGACCTTCAAACCTGCTCCTATTAATTATGGGTATACATTTACAAGGGTAGATTTAGAAGGCAACCCTACTATTGAAGCAAAAGCTGAGTATGTCGTAGATACGCGAAGAGGTACCAATCTTGAAAAAAATGGCGTTAAAATTAATACGTCTGAGCATGTATTAGCTGCCATTACAGGTCTTGGTATTGATAATATTTGTATTGAATTGAATTCGACAGAACCTCCTATAATGGATGGCTCATCAAAATATTTTATTGAAGCTTTGGAAAATGCGGGTATTGAAGAACAAGATGCTGAAATAGGTGAATATATTGTAAAAGATATCATATCATATAAAGATGAAGATACCGGAAGCGAGATCATTATAATGCCCTCTGACACTTATGAAGTAACGGCAATGGTTGATTTTGGTACTAAAGTATTGGGAACTCAAAATGCAACATTAAAACATATTTCTGATTTTAAGAAGGAAATTTCAGAAGCTAGGACTTTCAGCTTTTTGCATGAAATTGAAATGTTACTTGACAATGATTTGATAAAAGGAGGTGATTTAAATAATGCCATAGTTTATGTAGATAAACCCCTATCGCCTGAAACTATGAAAAAATTGAGTTCAGCTTTTAAGAAAGATAGTGTTAAGGTAAAACCTAATGGCATATTGGATAATCTTACATTGCATTGGCCAAATGAAGCTGCAAGGCATAAATTATTGGATGTTATAGGTGATTTAGCTTTGGTTGGTACTAAAATACGGGGCAAAGTGATTGCTAACAAACCGGGACATAGCGTAAATACACAGTTTGCAAAAAAATTAGCCAAAATAATCAAAATAGAAAAACGTAATAATGTACCTAAATTTGATTTGAGTTTACCTCCGCTGATGGATATACTTCAAATCATGAATATTCTTCCACATAGGCCTCCATTTTTATTGATTGATAAGATTTTAGAACTTTCTGATATACATGTCGTTGGAGTTAAGAATGTAACAATGAATGAATCTTTTTTTGTAGGGCATTTTCCCGGAGCACCTGTGATGCCGGGCGTTTTACAAGTTGAAGCCATGGCACAATGTGGCGGTATATTGGTATTGAGTACTGTACCCGACCCTGAAAATTATTTAACATATTTCATGAAAATGGATAATGTCAAATTTAAACAAAAGGTACTTCCTGGTGATACTTTGATCTTTAAGGCCGAATTAATGGAACCTATCAGAAGAGGAATTTGTCATATGCAAGCTTATGGATACGCCAATAACAAATTGGTTGTTGAAGCCCAATTGATGGCGCAAATTGTAAAAAGAACAGAATAATATGAATCAACCACTTGCATATATACACCCGGGGGCCAAAATAGCTACGAATGTTGTTGTAGAGCCTTTTACAACAATTAATAATAATGTCACTATTGGTTCAGGGACATGGATTGGCTCAAATGTTACCATAATGGAAGGCGCCCGTATTGGGAAAAATTGCAGAATTTTTCCAGGTGCAGTTATTTCGGCAATCCCACAAGATTTAAAATTTGAAGATGAAGATTCATTGGTTATTATTGGTGATAATACCACCATTCGTGAATGTGTTACGATAAATAGAGGGACAAAAGCATATGGAAAAACCGAAATTGGAAAAAATTGCTTGATTATGGCCACTGCCCATGTCGCTCATGACTGTATTTTAAAAGATAATGTTATCATCGTAAATGCGGTTACATTGGCCGGGCATGTTGAAATTGGAGAATATGCTATAATTGGCGGATTGTCAGGCATACATCAGTTTATACATATTGGTAAGCATGTGATGGTTTCTGGAGGATCTTTAGTAAGAAAAGATATCCCACCATACACAAAAGCGGCTAAAGAACCATTGTCTTATGTAGGGATCAATTCTATAGGACTACGCAGGAGAGGTTTTGCACCAGAAAAAATAAATGAGATCCAAAATATATACAGAATCTTATTTCAAAAAAATAATAACACGACACAGGCATTACGAATTTTAGAAGCTGAATTAGATGCAACTCCCGAAAGAGATGAAGTACTCACATTCATAAGGAATTCACAGCGGGGTATTATGAAGGGTTATACCAGTGGAAGTTGAGAAATACCTTATAAATAAGGTAAATGGTTAAATTAAATAACAGGATTTAAAAATATAAGAATGGCAAGTACCTCAGATATTAGAAAAGGCTTATGTATTGTATACAATAATGATACCTATAAAATTGTTGATTTTCAACATGTTAAACCCGGTAAAGGCCCTGCTTTTGTACGTACAAAACTAAAAAGCCTAACATCGGGTAAGGTACTGGATAATACTTTTTCTGCCGGCCATAGAATTGAAGAAGTGCGTGTAGAAACACGTAAATACCAATATTTGTATAAAGATGGTGATTCCTATCATTTTATGAATAACGATGACTATTCGCAAATTCAGTTGCAAAAAGAGATATTAGATGCTCCAGAATTGATGAAAGAAGGGGAAATTTTAACGGTCATCGTTAGGACTCAGGATGAATTACCTTTAGCGGTTGAAATGCCTGCCAGTGTAACTTTAGAAGTTACAAAAACTGAACCGGGAGTTAAAGGAAATACTGCAACCAATGCTACTAAACCCGCTACTGTTGAGACAGGAGCCAGGGTTAATGTACCTTTATTTATTAATGAAGGTGATAAAATCAAAATTGACACCGAAAAGGGAGCGTATCTCGAGCGTGTAAAAGGGTAACTATTATGATAAAAAAATTAGTAATAGTATTCATTTTTTTACATCAAGTATCTTGTAAAGAAATTATTAAAGAAGCCATACAGTCAACGAATTCATCGGTAGAAAATCTTTCCGCTGACAATTATAAAGAAATTACAGTAGATGAGCTTTACAAACTTTCCGTACCAAAATACATGAAAGAAATGAATAACCTTAATGAAGAGGCTTCGTTACAATATGCGAATATCTATAAAGAAGCCTATACTATAGTTATTCATGAAAACAAACAAGATTTTATTGACTCTTTTAAAGAGTATGATGAATATAAGGAAGAACTTTCGGTTATAGAAAATTATAGTCAGGCGCAAACAAATTTTTTTAAAGAAAGTGCCAATATCAAAGAAATAGAACCCTATGGTTTAACTGAAATTAATGGGTTAGATGCACGCCAGACAAAAATGAAAGGAAATGTTGAAGGACAAGATATTACCTATATAATTGGCTATGTTGAAGGTGAAGATAATTTATATATGATAATGAGTTGGACCTTGTTAGATAGGTTAGCTAGGTTTGAAAATACTTTTGAAGCCATCAATAGCTCCTTTAAATTAATTAAAAATTAGCTCTTTTTCATATGAAATTTCCTAGAATATATACTTTAAAAGAAATTTCTGAACTCATTGATTCTGAATATATTGGAGATGATACTTTTTCTGTATTTGGCATGAATGAAATTCACGTTGTAGAGCAAGGAGATATTGTTTTTGTCGACCATCCAAAGTATTACGATAAAGCGTTGAATTCTGAAGCTACGGTTGTGTTAATCAATAAAAAAGTACAATGCCCGAAAGGAAAAGCATTACTAATTTCAGATGACCCATTTAGAGATTTTAATAAGCTTTCTACTTATTTTAATCCATTTCAATCAGCCAAAAAATCTGTTGCAAATTCTTCAAATATAGGTATCAATACAATTATTCAACCCAACGTTTTTATAGGTAATAATGTTACTATTGGCAATAATTGTCGCATCCATTCAAATGTATCTATTTATGACAATTGTACTATTGGAAATAATGTTATTGTCCATGCCGGCACCATATTAGGTGCTGATGCATTTTATTATAAAAATAGAGAGGAAGGTTACGACAGGTTGATTTCTTGTGGAAGTGTGGTTATTGAAGACGATGTTGAAATAGGAGCGGGCTGTACTATTGATAGAGGGGTGACAGGTCAAACGACTATAAAAAAAGGATCTAAGTTGGATAATCAAATACAAGTTGGGCATGATTCTGTCATTGGTAAAAAATGCTTAATAGCTGCTCAGGTTGGTATTGCAGGATGTTGCATTATTGAGGACGAGGTTATAATCTGGGGGCAAGTAGGTATGACCAGTGGAGTAACCGTAGGAAAAGGAGCAGTAATTTTAGGGCAAACCGGCGTTTCAAAATCTGTGGAAGGCGGAAAATCATATTTTGGTACACCTATTACTGAATCACGACAAATGCTAAAAGAATTAGCCATGCTAAAACGATTAACGAAAGAGAAAAAATAAAATTGAAATTCGAGTTTGAAAGCTTAAAATTGCAATACTTTTGTATCTTTGATATGAATTCTATTGGTACAAGTAATAAATTAAAATAATACATATAAATGAGTGTTTTAGTAGATAAAAATTCAAGAATAATTGTCCAAGGTTTTACTGGAAGTGAAGGTACGTTTCATGCATCACAGATGATTGAATATGGTACAAATGTAGTCGGTGGGGTTACTCCTGGTAAGGGAGGCCAAACCCATTTGGAAAAACCTGTTTTCAATACTGTGGAGAATGCAGTGAAAGAAGCAGGGGCAAATACGAGTATCATTTTTGTACCACCTGCATTTGCAGCCGATGCGATCATGGAAGCTGCCGATGCCGGCATTAAAGTAATTATATGCATTACAGAAGGTATTCCTATAGCTGATATGGTGAAAGTAAAAGCGTATATTGAGGATAAGGATTGTAGATTGGTTGGCCCAAATTGTCCGGGTGTCATTACTCCTGGTGAAGCTAAAGTAGGTATTATGCCCGGTTTTGTATTTAAAAAAGGAAGAGTAGGTATCATTTCAAAATCAGGTACATTGACTTATGAAGCGGCAGATCAGGTTGTAAAACAAGGTTTAGGCATTACTACTGCCATTGGTATAGGTGGTGATCCCATTATTGGGACTACAACAAAAGAGGCAATTCAATTATTAATGAATGACGATGAAACAGAATGTATTGTAATGATTGGAGAAATTGGAGGCCAGTTAGAAGCAGATGCCGCACGATGGATCAAAGCAGACGGTAACAGAAAACCGGTTGTTGGTTTTATTGCGGGTCAAACAGCACCTAAAGGAAGAACTATGGGGCATGCAGGTGCCATTGTAGGAGGAGATGATGATACGGCCCAGGCTAAAATGGCCATTTTAGCAGAAAACGGAATTCATGTGGTTAATTCTCCAGCCGAAATTGGTAAAAAAGTAGCTGAAGTTTTATGCTAAATTTATATTTCAATAGAAATAGTTGAAAAGTCTGTCAGAATTTGCTTTGACAGGCTTTTTTTGTTAAGCCAATGTTAAAATTATATTAATATGGTTAAAGAACAGTAAATAAACATCAGTGTTGTTTATATTTGAGAAACTAATATTATCAAATTATTTTATAATGAAAAATATAAAACTGCTTTTACTTATCGGTATTTTAGTAACGTTTATAAGTTGCAAAACAGACACTGCTAAAACAAACTTTGTTGCCGAAATCGTTACTGATGCCAATGGTTATACCTATGAAACCGTAACTAATGACCCAACAGGACTGCGGCTATACACCTTAGAAAATGGACTTAAAGTCTATTTGAGTAAAAATAACGATGAACCAAAAATTCAAACATATATTGCTGTAAGAGCAGGTTCAAATTATGATCCAAAAGAAACTACCGGATTGGCTCATTATTTAGAGCACATGGTGTTTAAGGGTACAGATAAATTTGGTACTGCCGATTGGGAAAAAGAAAAAGAATATTTAGCCAAAATTTCAGATTTGTATGAACAACACAAAGCTGAAAATGACCCGGAAAAGAAAAAGACAATTTATAAAGAAATTGACAAGGTTTCTTTAGAAGCCTCTAACCATTCTATTGCCAACGAATATGACAAAATGGTTGCTTCTATTGGTTCTCAAGGAACCAATGCACATACTTGGGTTGAGGAAACAGTTTACCATAATAAAATACCCGCAAATGAACTGAATAAATGGTTAAAACTGGAAGGAGATCGGTTTGATAAATTAGTATTGCGCCTTTTTCATACCGAACTAGAGGCTGTTTATGAGGAATTCAATAGATCTCAAGATAATGATGGTTGGAAAAAGTTTTATGCTATGCTAGATGGTCTTTTTCCTACGCATCCTTACGGCCAGCAATCTACCATTGGCACTTCTGAACATTTAAAAAATCCTTCAATGGTAGCTATTCATAATTATTTTAACAAATACTATGTACCTAATAATATGGCAATGGTATTGGTTGGTGATTTAGATTTTGATAAGACTATAAAAATGGTTGACAATTCTTTTGGTGTATTAAAAAATAAAGAGGTTATACATCCAACATTACCCGTAGAGCAACCAATCACAGAACCAATCGTTAAAGAAGTTTTCGGGCCTACAGCTGAAAATATGTCACTTTCATTTCGTACCGGTAAAATGGGTAGTAAAGACGAAAAGATGGTTACTCTTATAGACATGATGTTAGCTAACAGTCAGGCAGGATTATTTGATTTGAATTTAAATCAAAAACAAAAAGTACAGAGAGCGAGTTCTTTTGTCATTTTCTTTAAGGAATATGGTTTGCATAATATGGATGGCAATCCGAAAGAAGGGCAATCATTAGAAGAAGTAAAAAATCTAATGTTAGAGCAAGTAGATAAGATTAAAAAGGGAGAGTTTGAAGATTGGATGCTGGATGCAGTGATCAACGATTTAAAATTAAGTCGATTGAAGGAGTATGAGAATAGTTCATCACTGGCAAGTAGCTATTATAATGCCTTTATTCACCATCAAGATTGGAAAGACAGGATTCAATTTTTGGATGATTTAAAAAAGATAACAAAGCAGGAAGTTATAGATTTTGCAAATCAAAACTATAATGACAATTATGTGGTTGTTTACAAAAGAAAAGGGGAAGACAAAACTATTGTTAAAGTTGAAAACCCCAGTATAACGCCTGTAAATGTTAATAGAGATATTCAATCTGATTATGTAACGCAATATAATGCAGAAAAGGCTGAAGAATTGAAACCGCTGTTTATTGATTATAAAAAAGAAATCCAGCAAAAGAAATTATACAATGGTTTAGAAGTTGCGTATGTCAATAATAAGACAAATGACCTTTTCGATTTGAATTTTATCTTCGATATGGGCAGAGATCATAACAAACAACTCTCTTTAGCCGTTGGATATTTAGACTTTTTGGGAACTGACAAATTATCTCCGGAAGATGTAAAAAAAGAGTTCTACAAACTAGGGATTTCTTATGGAGTTCGAGCGCAAGGAGATAAATCGTATGTATATATATCGGGGTTAAAAGAAAACCTTGCAAAAGGCTTACAACTATTAGAAAATCTATGGGCTAATGCTGAAGGCGATCAAGAAACCTATGATAAATATGTTGCTAAAATTTTAAAAGAAAGAGAAAATGGCAAAACTCAAAAAGGAAATATTCTTTGGAACGGACTTTTTAATTATGGTAAATATGGCGAAAATTCACGTTTGAGAAATATCTATACGGCAGATGAATTGAAAGCTATTAACCCTGAAGACTTAGTAGCTCTAATTAAGGATCTAAAAAACTATAAGCAACGTGCATTTTATTATGGAAATGATGTGGATGCGGCGATAGTAGCGATGAATAAATCACATACCCTTTCAGAGACATTAAAAGAATATCCTACTCCTGTTAAATATGAAGTAAAACAAACGGGAGATAATGTATATTTTACGGATTATGACATGGTGCAATCTGAATTAGTATTTGTGGGCAAAGGAGATACATTTGATGCAAAAAAATTAGCTTTGTCTAGAGTGTTCAATGCTTATTTTGGCAGTGGATTATCATCTATTGTATTTCAGGAAATTAGGGAATCAAAATCATTAGCGTATTCTGCTTTTGCAGCCTATTCTAATGCTGCTAAAAAGGATGATTCAAATTATGTATATGCCTATGTAGGTACACAAGCCAATAAATTACCGGAAGCTGTTGATGCAATGCTCGAATTAATGACAGATATGCCTAAAGCTGATAAACAATTTCTATCAGCAAAAGAATCAGTGTTGAAAAAGATAGCTGCAGAGCGTATTACAAAGTCAAATATCTTTTGGAAATATGAAAATTTAAAGGATAGAGGAATTGAAAATGACAATAGGGAAGAAATTTATAAAGAAGTACAGCAGATAACCTTAGATGATTTATCTAATTTCTTTAATGAAAATATTAAGGGAACTGACTATACTACACTGGTTATTGGGAATAAAAAAGACCTGAAAGTTGATGCTTTGAAGAAATTAGGAAAAATTACGGAACTTGATGTTGATTATTTATTTAATTATAAGACAACAGAGGTAAAACAATAATCCAATTAATTTTATTTGTGAAGCCATTGTCATGCTTATGGTGATAATGGCTTTTTTATGTTATAGTAGTACTTTTCATATCAAATAACTCAAGGATTTTGTTATCTTTGGTTTTGATTAATTTAGAAATTAATATATGAAACTTTTAGATAATAAAACGGCAATAATTACAGGGGCAACCAGAGGAATTGGTAAGGGTATTGCTGAAGTTTTTGCACAGCAAGGTGCGAATATAGCCTTTACATATAGTTCATCGGTAGATGCCGCCATTGGGTTGGAAAAGGAATTGAGTTCCTATGGGATAAAAGCAAAGGGTTACCAATCGAATGCTGCCAATTTTGAAGCCGCTCAAGAATTAGCGAAAAATGTGCTCGAAGAGTTTGGTTCTATAGATATTCTTATTAACAATGCCGGAATTACAAAAGATAATTTATTGATGCGGATTTCGGAAGAAGATTTTGATAGTGTAATTGATATAAACTTAAAATCAGTTTTCAATTTGACAAAGGCAGTAATTCGACCTATGATGAAACAGCGAAAGGGCTCAATTATCAATATGAGTTCTGTTGTAGGGCTAAAAGGAAATGCCGGCCAGGCCAATTATGCAGCTTCCAAAGCTGGGATATTAGGATTTACAAAATCCGTGGCCCTAGAGCTGGGCTCCAGAAATATACGTTGTAATGCAATTGCGCCGGGATTCATTGAAACCGAAATGACGGCCGCTTTACCGGAAGATACCGTAAAAGGGTGGAGGGATGCCATTCCTCTCAAACGCGGAGGTACTCCTGAAGATATTGCGAATGCATGCTTATTTTTAGCTTCTGATATGTCTGACTACATTACAGGACAAACCTTAAGTGTTGATGGTGGAATGCTAACTTAATTTAGAAATACGATTGTAAGAATTAAGGAGCATAATTTAAAATCGTACATTACTTAATGTCAACAACTACAATTTTATATATTGTTTTAGCGGCTATTGTAGCATTTATAATAGCTTTTTTTCAATATTTCTATAGAACTACAAGTAAAGGCAGAACAGATATATGGTTAATGGTTTTACGGTATTTAGCTGTTTTTGCAATCTTACTATTGCTGATTAATCCAAAATTCAAATCACAACAACTTATAAGTATCCTGCCAACATTAAATGTAATTGTAGATAATTCGTCATCAATTGCCTACACAAAACAAGAAGATAAGATTAAAACATTTCTGCATAAATTAAAGGGTAATGTGGCGGTTAATAAAAAATTTAATATCAACTATTACGCACTTTCAGATGACTTATACCGGCAAGATTCTTTTAGCTTTGATCAACCCGAAACTAACATATCAAAAACACTTAGGACACTAGCATCATTTAATAAGGATAATGTCGCTCCTACAATTTTAGTAACAGATGGAAACCAGACTTATGGTTCAAGTTATGAGTTCTATCAATCTAAACAGCAGTTATATCCTCTTGTTGTTGGGGATACACTGAATTATGATGATTTAAAAATTAATCAGGTCAATGTAAATTCATACACCAATTTAAACAATAAATTTCCCGTTGAAGTCTTTCTTCAGTATCAAGGCGAAATTGATAAAGCAGTCAGAAAAGTATTTACCGTCAAGCAAAACAATACTATAGTATTCAAACAACAAGTTGATTTTTCTAGTCAGGAGAGCTCCCAAAAAATAATATTTTATTTACAGGCAACATCAGTAGGAATGCAAAATTATGAATGTGCGATCACAACATTGACGAATGAAAAAAACTCGCGGAATAACCTAAAAGACTTTAGTGTCGAAGTAATAGATGAGCAGGCAATGATTTTGATAATAAGTGCTATTAATCACCCTGATATTAGCATGATAAAACGTTCAATAGAAAGTAATAAACAACGCAAAGTTATCGTAAGAAATAATTTAAGTGATTTATCTAAATTGAAAGAATATCAATTAGTTATATTATATCAACCAACTCAAAAATTCAACAAAATATTTACAGAAGTTAAAAAACAAAACAGTAATATTTTTATTTTTACAGGCCTGCAAACCGATTGGAATTTTTTAAATACATCACAACCCTTTTTTGCAAAAAATAATATTAACTCAACAGAGAATTATGCAGCTGTGTTTAACACAGGTTACGATGAGTTTATTACCGAAGATATAGGCTATGCAAATTTCCCCCCTCTAAGTGATTTTTTCGGTGAGATTACTTTCTCGGCTCCATATAAAACCATTCTATTTCAAAATATAGCCAATTACGCCACAAAAGGCCCTCTATTGGCTACATTTACTGACTCCAATAGGAGAGGAGCAGTGCTATTTGGTGAAAACAGCTGGAAGTGGCGCATGCTATCCAATACAGAACAACAATCTTTTGAAAAATTTGACAGGTTTTTTAATAAAATAATTCAATATCTATCTTCAAACAAGCGTTCCAGTCAATTAGATATTACGTATAAACCTTTGATTTATAACAATAGTGATGCTGTGATTAGTGCTCAATTCTTTGATGCTACCTATACATTTGACAGCACCGCCAGTTTGCTATTGCAAGTAATCAATAAAACCACTAATGAGGCAAGGAAACTGCCTTTTTCCTTACAAAATAATAAATTTGAAGCGGTTCTAAGTAATTTAAAACCTGGTGACTATAATTTTACTGTAACCGTTGACAATCATGCTATTTCTAAAAGTGGAAATTTTGCAGTTTCACAGTATGATATTGAACAGCAGTTTGTTACAGCCAACATGGTCCACTTAAAGAAGATCGCAAACGTTTCCAATGGTGGTCTTTTCCATATAAGTGAGAACGATAGATTACTTACAAGCCTGCTATCAGATAAAAGATATACGGCTACCCAAAAAAGTGCAGAAAAAGTCGTATCTTTAATCGAGTGGAAATGGCTGCTAAGTTTGGTCATTCTACTTTTTAGTTTAGAGTGGTTTATCAGAAAATATAGAGGACTAATATAATAATCAATTAAATTATAATAAAATGAGTAACAATCAATTACAATTACCTAAAGCAATTTTACCCTTGATTTTTTTGGCTATTATTGCAATTATACTATTTTCAAAATCGTTTGTCACAATTGATGCGGGTGAAGCCGGTGTATTATGGAAACGATTTGGTGGAGGTGTGGTGACGGATAAGCCTCCTTTAGGAGAAGGATTTCATATAGTAGCGCCCTGGAATACTGTGCATATATATGAAGTAAGACAACAAGAAGCTTTTGAAAAAATGGATGTGCTATCATCCAATGGATTGGATATTAAATTAGATGCTTCGGCTTGGTTTCAGCCTGATTATAAGAATTTAGGAAAACTGCATCAAGAAAAAAGTGAAATGTATAAGGAACGTATTTTATTACCCGCTATTCGTTCTGCAGCCCGAAGTGTTGTTGGCCGCTATACGCCTGAACAATTGTATTCAAGTAAACGTGATGTGATACAAATTGAAATTTTTGAAGAAACTAAAAAAATTGTAGAAGATCAATACATACAGTTAAATGAAATATTGATCAGAGACGTCACATTACCGTCTACAATTAAAGAAGCTATTGAACGCAAATTAAAACAAGAGCAAGAATCATTGGAGTATGAATTTCGATTGGTTACGGCCGACAAAGAAGCTCAAAAACAAATTATAGAAGCCAAAGGTAAAGCAGATGCAAATAGAATTTTAAGCGCATCATTAACAGATAAAATCTTGCAGGATAAAGGTATTGAAGCTACATTAGAATTGGCTAAATCACCTAATTCAAAAGTTGTGATAGTTGGAGGTAAAGACGGGATGCCTTTGATTTTAGGAAATAATTAAAATTTATAAATTGAAAATACTGAAAAGCCGGTTTAAAACCGGCTTTTTTAGTTATTATCTTTATTATTAATTCTAATTTTATCTTTAGAAACTTTACCTTTTTTGATGGCTCGATAATTTTCATAGCACTCTAAAACAGCTTCAATTATCTGTAGATCACTAGCTTTCCTGGTAAAGTTATCAGAATAATTACATTCTTTTAAAAGATCATTTAATTCTTTTCGGCTCATATCCATATAATCCATTAAGATCTCCCGACTGAACTTTTCTTCCATGATATCCCTTAATTGATCTTCCTCTTTCAGTTTCCTCAATTTCTTCAATTCTTTAGGCTTTTTCCCGAATTTTTGATACCAAAAATCCAAGGGATTAAATAAAACACCTGCTACCGAAGTATAATCTTTTGTTTGAGGCCTGCCAACTTCATAAGCCTGAGGCAATCCTTCGATATGAATTCTTGTAAATTGGTCTTTGGGAACATTTTTTGCGTCAATCTCCAATACTCCAATTAAATTATGTGCTTTCACCGTAACCTCATTAATGTTAATAGTCTTCTCATGTATGGAAATTTCTAATTCATTACCTTTTAACAAATCTTTGGTTACTTTTAATTTAATCGATTGATAACCGATATAAGAAATAAAAATAGTATCATTCACTTTTGCAGGAATTCGAAATTCCCCCTTACTATTTGTTACAGTTCCCTCCACCGAGTTTAAATTAAGGACATGGGCGCTCTGTAATGGTTTTTTATCAGTAACATTTGTAATTCTGCCCTTTAAGTTTCCAAGTGAGTCTTGTGCAACAAGGTTGGTCTCTTTTTCTTGTGAAAAAGCAATATTTACAAAAATGAATGCTACTAAAGTAAAAGCTATTTTTTGCATAGGGCAATGATACTAATAATTCGTTGAAAATTTGTTAAATTATTACAAAAACGATACCATTATATTTAGTAGACTAAAATGAAGAAACTTACAAGTGCGCACGAGAAGATTCGAACTTCCACATCCTAAACGGATACTAGCCCCTCAAGCTAGCGCGTCTACCAATTCCGCCACGTGCGCAATATTAAAAGTAGGCAAAGCTAAAAATTTATCTCACAATGCGGAAAATTTTTCTATAAAATGTGGCACTACAGAAACTAATTCAACTTGCAAACACATGATAAGGAGTTTTTCAACATGAGACAAATTATTAGCAAAATCATAAAAAGAACGAGATATTTATGTAATTTTAGTAGTAGAAACGTACTTAGAAAATTGATTTTCAATGTTTAAACATGCTAAATTTTTTAATTTTTTAGTAAAAATGGTTATTCCCTACAAGCGATTCACATTAAAATAGGTAAATTTATGAAAGTGAATAAGATTGTTAGTTCCTGTTTACTAGATTTATTTTAGCGTCATAAAAAGTTACTTCAATATGTCTAATTAATTAAAGAGATTATGAATTGGTATTTAAAAGTGTTGAGACAGTATGCAGATTTTGAGGGTCGGGCAAGAAGAAAAGAATATTGGATGTTTATTTTGTTCAATACTATTTTTTGGATTATAGCTATTGCACTGGATAATATATTTAAAATTACAATCAGTGATGATCTTTTTTATGGACCTTTTTATATTCTCTACGCTTTAGCAGTTTTTATTCCCGGTTTGGCCGTTTCAGTCAGGAGGCTCCATGATATCGGGAAAAGTGGCTGGTACTATCTTATCATTTTAATACCTCTTGCCGGTCCAATTTGGTTTTTGGTATTGGTGGCTACTGATAGTGATCCAGGAGAAAATGAATATGGTAAAAACCCAAAACAAGAAGCGATTGGAGGATTCGATGCATTAGAAACAAGCTTACCTCAAAACACTAAAACTTTTGCCGCAGCAAACCAGAACAATAAACCGCAACTACCAAATGCAATTGGGATTTTAATTTTAGGTATTTCATCCATAGTAATGTGTGCCACAGTCATCCTCGGTATTATTTGTGGAATAATTGCATTAGTAATGAGTAAGAACCCAAAGGCAATGCTTGAGGAAAACCCTGATGGATTCAGAAATCCCGGAATTTTAAAAGCAGGAAGAGTTACTGCTATTATTGGAATTATTCTTTCGATTTTATACATACCCTTAGTGTTACTAATTATTGCTATGGATAATTGAATTAAAATTTAATAGATTACGTAATTATTCAGTTAGCAGTTTACAAATAACTAGATTGTTGAGATTGAAAAGCAACCGTAGTTCGAATTGATGAAAAAAATTGACTATTCAGATGAACAAAACAAATTAAAACTAATTTAAATTTTATTTCATGGGCACCTTTAAATTATTATTAGGCATTGTAGAAATGTGTTTTCTACCGGCACTTTTTATTATTCGATATATTTACGGCTTTAATCTTGGAATTATTCATTGGATGATTGCAGGTGTTTTCTTCGGCTTAGGAATCACAAATATCAGGAAAGGTCTTGCTTCCAAAGAAAAGAAACATGCAGCCGATAATGCGCCGAATACAAGTCTTCCAAATCTTGCTATTGTAAGTAATGAAGTAAAACAAAGTGATGCGTATCAATTTTTTCTTAGTAGTTATGAAAATTGGCGTGATGGATATTTTGATACTTTTAGCAATTATTATAAAGATGCTGCTACAAAAGACAGTCCGGAAAAATTAACGGGAATATTATTAAACGAAACTTCGTATGTAAATTTTTTAGATAGGTGTTTCAAGGCGCGAATACCAGAAAGTGATGAGATTATGTTTACTATCTCAGATGCTAATTTTATGATGACAAATACACATTTATATATTGCTCCTGACCTGAAACCGGGTGAATTGCATGTCATACATATTTGTGAAGTTAGTGCATACACAAACAAAGGTGTTTGGATGAAAAGTGGAAACATTCAACTTAAAAATGGAAAGGAAATCCAATTTAAATTAGATGCCGTACCAGACGAAAAGAAATTAAGGCAACTGCAGGAACTATTGAATTGCGAAAATCTAATTGAGGTTTGATGGCAAGGTTTTAACCTGACTTGGGTTGACATCGCTGCCCTTGTCGGACTCAGCGGTCCCGAGGTCAAAAAGCAGAACCTCACAACCTAAAGGTTGTTGTTTTTTGTTTTGTCGAAATTACCAAGCATGCTTGACATTTCTCCAAAAACAAAAACCCACCAATATGGTGGGTTTTGCTTTCTCTAGTGACCTGGCTGGGGCTCGAACCCAGGACCCTCTCCTTAAAAGGGAGATGCTCTACCAACTGAGCTACCAGGTCAATCAATTTCGGATGCAAATATACTATCAAATATTTATTTACCAACTTATTTTATAAAAAAATTTCTCCGATATTTGCCACACAATTCAGTAGATTAAAAATCAAATTTTTATGGCAATAGTGTTGATAGGATATATGGCAAGTGGTAAGTCATCAATAGGTAAAAAAATAGCTAAAAAACACTGTATTCCTTTTGTTGATCTGGATGATTTTATAGCCAAAAAAGAAAAATTAAATATACCTGATATTTTTCGAACCAAAGGTGAAATATATTTTAGAAAGATAGAAACGAAGTATTTAGACGAATTACTTCAACGAGAAAATGATTTTGTTTTAGCCGTAGGAGGAGGGACGCCCTGTTATGGAAACAACATGGAAATCATTAAGAAAAGTGCAAGAAGTATTTATTTAAAAGCTTCATTACGAACAATTTATAATAAATTATCTAAACCAAAAAATAAGAAAAAAAGGCCTTTGGTCTCTGCCATTGCTATTACTGACCTTAAAGAATTTATCGCCAAACATTTATTTGAACGGAGGGTGTACTACGAGAGAGCAGATGTTACGATTGTTATTGACAATAAGACCAAAAAAGAAATCGTCGAAGAAATTAGTTTAAATACGCTGTAATTTTAGTGCCTGCTACATCAACTGTAATGTGTTCTTGCAATGAAGTAGATAGTGAAATTCCTTTAAAGTCGGCTTTTACTGGATATTTTTTATGATTCCTATTTACCAACACAGCGGTATTGAATTGTTTTAGCGGTACATTTAAAAAATGCCTGACGGCATACATTAAGGTCGTTCCTGAATTTAACACATCATCTACCAGGACTAATGATTTATTCTTATAAGTATCCTCCGTAATCGAAGTTTTTACTGAATTTAAAGGTTTTTTTTTATCGATTTTAACCTCACAGATGGTGACTTTTATTGGAGATATTTTTTCCAACAGTACTTTTAATTTTTTTGCGATCAGATAGCCATTCTTAGCAATACCGGCTATCACTACTTCTTTCTGGTCCGAATTATTTTCGTATATCTGAAAGGCAATACGTTTTAATTTATGTTGAATTTCTGTATTGGTAAGTATTATTGAACGCCTCATAATTTATTCCAAATTTTCTTTTTCAAATATAATAAATAGTTCCTTGCCCAAGCGGTTATCAATTGAGTTATACGATCTTTCTAATACTTTAATTTTGAATAGTGATGAGAAAGTTGTGCTGTATTCTTTTGCACTACCACCAAATGGTGGGCCTTCCTCAGTCAATGGGAAATCGAATAATAGTCCGACTAACTTTCCATTGGCCTTCAATAACTCATTCATTTTTTCGGCATAATTACTTCGTAATACCGGATCTAACGCGCAAAAAAAAGTCTGTTCTATAATGAGATCATAAAGCTCTTCATGATCAAAAAAATTTGCCTGAATTAGATGTTGTTTAGGAAAATCGGGGACTCTTTCGCTAAAATTTTCCAGTGGTTTTTCGGCAATATCCAGTATATGCACATTTTTAAACCCGTTGTTGTGCAGAAATTCAGCTTCATAGCCATGGCCACAACCGGGAATAAGAATTGACAAGTCTTTATCTTCAAGTTGTGCAAAATATGCCTTTAAAGGCTTCGAAATATGTCCAATATCCCATCCGGTAGTATTATTCTTATACTTGCTTTCCCAAAAAGCAGTATCAAATTTTTTCATTTAGAATTTTTAATCCATTATACAATTTATTATTATTTTGAACTACTGGCTGAAGATTTGCCACCGACTTCAGTCAACATAACCGTCCATATCTCGCCTGTCTTTTTTAGTAGGCCTGCCGGTTCCTTTTTTGCGATAGTACTCTTTTGAAGCTCTTAATAATTCCTGGTTTTCAAATGCTTCCTTTGGTGTTATATCTTTTCTATACAAATCGACCAGCTTTGCCCCAACGCGGCTTGGAGGTATGTCTAACACTTCCAATTCATAATTGATCTGATTTTTACGGACACCAATCTTTTCACCAATAAAGACTTCTTTAGAGGGTTTCGCATTTATCTCATTAATTTTTATATGCCCTTTTTTACAGGCCTCGGAAGCCTGGTTGCGTGTTTTATAATAACGTACGGTCCAAAGATATTTATCTATTCGCATATAAATGTATCTAACTATAGTATGCAAATATAGTTGAAATAAAAAAAGCCTGTAACATACAGGCTTTCTAATTTATCGGTTTTGAACAGAGCTAAATATTCAGCATTTTATAAATGTTATTTGCTCTATCAAAATACTACATCCATTAGTTACTTTTTTCTTTGATCAACTTTTCCTCTTCCGGTAAAATATACATTTCTTCCGAAAACTTTTTCTTTGCAATAGTACCAAGCTTACGAACCGCCAATTTCGGCCTCAACGCTGCTGATTTTGCTACCGCCCCTGTAATATTATTAATTGCCGTACTTAGAAGGGCTTCATTTGTATCACCGAATGGGAGAATGTTTGCTGTAAAGTCAATCTCATCAACTTCAATCGTTGGAGCAAAACCATCAGAATAGTCACTCTGGTTTAAACTGTTAAATATCTGGAAAGTAATGGGTTGCATACCTACCGTGTGATCTGGATTTCTACCATCTGTATTCAAATATATTTGTCTACTACTTGTTGCAGGTGCATCCACTAAGGTATTTGATCCTTCGTTTTTACCCACGGTCGTTGTTCCTACTGTAATTACTTCCATAGAAGGACGCAATCCGTTAATGATCATTTCACTGGCAGAAGCCGTTTTATCAGATGTTAAGACATATACTCTTGATAAATTGCTAAGACGGGCAATTGGAATAAAAGTGTTTGCGAATTCTCCGGTTACTTTGTTGAATAAAGCAGCTTCATTATAAAACGGATATACAACCCCATTCTCGACATTTCTTTTAGCATTATAGGTTAATAGCGCAAAAGTTGTACCATCAGCTTTACTACCTTCTATCATGCTTGAAAGATAAGCGGATGTTAGAACGGAACCCCCTCCGTTATATCTAAGATCTAACACCAATTCGTCTATATTTTGAGCTTTAAATGTACTAAATACCTGATTGAGCTCATCGTGATATGTACTTCTAAATCCATTATAAACCAAATAGCCAATTTTTTTTCCACCTTCTTGAATTATTGAAGAAAAATGAACCGGATTTTCAGTAACTTCAACGGCATTAAGAGAAACATCATTCCCTTTTGGAACCAAGTTGCCATTGTCAAAATTAGCTATCCCCAGTGAAATGGAAGTTTCACTAAAAAGGTTATTCAATAGTAAAAAGTTATTTGTGTTCAATACCGTTCCATCAACCTTATAAATGAGATCTCCTCTTTCAATCCCGGCCAGGTCAGCGGGAGATCCGGGAACTACATACGCTACAAATATGACAATATTATTATTAGCATCGTAGGACACTACAGTTCTTGGTATTTCAATACCATACGATAAAGTTATTCCTCTGAATGCATTTAATTGAGCTTCTACATCCGGAATATACCATGAAAAATCGTCGAGAGAAGTGTTCAATAAGCTGTTAAAAAGATCTTCAGAATCGGAAAAACCATTTAAGAATGTATGATATGCATCTATATCATCATCCTTGGCATCATCTAAATTTGCTACGTCAGATTGCCAGAAATACCAATGATTCATGGCTTTCCATACAAAATCATTAACTTCGCTATTAAGTGTAACACCAGGATCAACAACGGTTTCGTTTTTGTTACAGCTAATAAATAGTAAGGTAAGGATAGTTAAAGCTGATAAAACAAAATTTTTAATCATAATTTTAATTTATTTATTTAATAGTCGCAATTTAATAAAAATAATTACTGATTTTAATTGAAATGTAACAAAATACTATCTTGTTCGTCGTAAAGATGTATTGCAATAATTAAGGAATACAATCAACCAAAACCACTAATGAAGCAAACGGAATTTTTACATACTGTATTGCCCTTTAAGGATAAAGTTTTTAGATTGGCTAAAAGATTATTGGTTTCGACTGATGAAGCGGAAGATGCAACACAGGAATTGTATTTGAAATTATGGAAGAATAAGAATAAGTTAGAGGATTATAAAAATGTTGAAGCTTTTGCGATGACCATGACAAAAAATTATTGCCTCGATCAACTAAAAGCAAAGCGTTCCAATAATTTAACCTTGGTTCATAGCAATTATAAAGACAATAATATCTCGTTGCAACGCGATATAGAATTAAAGGATAGCGTTAGTAAAGTCCACGACCTTATAGAAACACTACCTGAAAAACAAAAAATGATCATACAGTTAAGAGACATTGAGAATTATGAATATGATGAGATTGGCAAGATTCTTGACTTACAACCAACAGCAGTGCGCGTAGCATTGTCTAGGGCGAGAAAAACAATTAGAGAACAATTAATAAAACAACACAACTATGGAATTAGCTAACATAGAAAAACTCATTGAAAAATATGAAAATGTTGAGACTTCCTTAGCAGAAGAACAAGTACTAAAAGAATATTTTCAACAAGAAAATATACCTGTACATCTGTTAGAATACAAAGCATTATTCAATTATTTTAGTGAAAGCAGTACAGAGCGATTTACGAAATCCATTCCTTTAAAACCTAGCAGAACGAATTGGAAATGGTTATCAATAGCAGCGGCAGTTGTACTATTCTTTAGTATATATTCCATTAATGATGCTGACGGACTTAGTGATAAAGAACGTCAGGAAGCTGAATTTGCTTATCAGGAAACTCAAAAAGCATTCCAACTCATATCTCAAAATCTAAATAAGGGGAATAGCGTTGCAGTTGCCGGCTTACAAGAGTTCGAAAAAGCACAAAACAAAGTTTTTAAAACAAATAAATAGAAAAAATGAACCGAGCCATATAAAATGGTTAATGTTTACCGAATTTACAGATGGCGAACACATTTTTACAATTAAAAAACAATAAAAAATAGAAAAATGAAAACAACAATAAATAAAAATAGAAAAATGAAAACCAGAATAGTAATTATTGCCCTGGCGTTGGCTGTAATGCCTTTATTCACTTTTGCACAATCAGTATTTGATAAATTTGAAGATATGGATGATGTATCTTCAGTGATTATTAATAAACGCGCCTTTAAATTATTAGGACAGATTGATGTAGATAGTGACGATAAAGATGCCCAGGAGTATATTAATTTGGTAGAAAGTTTAAATAGCTTACGAGTTTTTGCAACTGAAAATGCAGCTATAGCAACAGAGATGAAGGCTAAAGTAGCAAGTTATTTAAAATCTTCCAATCAACTTTCAGAGTTGATGCGCGTGAAAGACAAGGACGGAAATGTAAAGATCTATATTAAGGAAGGCAGAGATGAAAACCACGTAACCGAACTATTTATGTTTGTAGACGGTATCAGTAAGCATATGGGAGATGAAGATCGTAAGCCAGAGGCTGTAATTGTTTCTATAACCGGTGATATAGATCTAAATAAGATATCTGAATTAACAAATAAGATGAATATCAAAGGTGGAGAACATCTTAAAAAAGTGAAAGAAAAAAATTAAAACAAAGCAGATGAAGAAAATCGCATTTTATATTGGAGCATTTGTACTATTAGCAACAAGTATTGCATGTAGCAGCGAGGCATCCTTGCAGAAATATTATATTGATAGTCAGGAAAACAAAAGTTTTATTTCGTTGGATGTACCGGCGAGTGTCCTAAAACTAAAGGAAGATGTTACACCTGAAGAGAAAGAAACCCTGGCATCACTTAAAAAGTTTAACATCTTAGCTTTTAAGAAAGATGGTAATAATGATGCTGAATATGCGCTGGAAAAAGAAAAGGTGAAAACTATTTTAAAGAACCCTAAATTTAAAGAGTTGATGCGTGTAAAAGATAAAGGCAGAAACATTCTTATAAAATATGAAGGAACTGATGAATTAATGGATGAAGTAATTGTATATGCTTCAGATAAAACACAAGGTTTTGCCTTAGTACGAGTTTTGGGTGACAAAATGGACCCTGTAAAAATAATGAAGTTAGCAAACAGTGTGAGCGATGTAGATTCAGATGGATTCAAGCAATTAGCAGGCTTGTTTAAAGAAGAATAAGTTTCGCCTTCTTATAAAGATAATAAAAATCCTGGGTACTTTACTCAGGATTTTTTTTGGTTCCCGGTGTATAATTTTTAAAAGTACCATCTTTATACAATATAATGATACGGTCTATTTCATTCGACATGGTAGTAGTCTCCTGCCCAATTGTACGAATGTGGTCATCCGAAATCACGGTAGGAGCCATGTCTGACTTAGGGAAAGTTCCTTTCCCATTTAATAGCCAATACAATTCAATAGCAGGAAAAACATCCAATACTTTTAAAACAAAATCTAAACTGGGCCTGTTTCTGCCCGAGAGCAAGTGCGAAATACTAGATCGTTGCACACCAATTCTATCGGCAAAGGCAGCGGCAGATAATTGGTAATGGTCCATTATTTTTTTTATGCGTTCAGCAAATTCTAAATTATTGATCATCGCGATATTTCTTAGTTACAAATGTAATTATTATTTTTAATTTCATTGACTTTTATAGTGTTAAAGTTGCAAATAAGTTAATATATCACTTTATTTAACTATAATTATATTACTGATAATAAATTATTTATATTATATATTTTGAATTTAAATACAAATGTAAATTATAAATACAATTTTTCAATTATTTTTTTGCTGTTAAAGTTACAATTGTAAACTTTTGATTACTTACTTTTGTAAAATGATGTCATTGAATATTCAATATATAACTGATTGGTACCAGCAACATAAGGAACAAAAACTATTTGGTAGGCGAGTCACTTTTGATATGATAAGACCGCTCTTAAAAAAATTACCGACTTTGTTTCGTGTCGATCAGATTGGGGAATCATTTGATAAAGTCCCGATTCATAAAGTGAGCATTGGTACAGGTAACACCCATATCCTTTTCTGGTCACAAATGCATGGCAATGAAAGCACAGGAACCAAAGTATTATTTGACCTGTTTCAGCTTTTTATAAATCCCGGAAAGAACCAAGTGCTGATTGATAAGATACTAAACAATTGTACTTTGATATTCATCCCACTATTAAATCCCGATGGGGCAGAAGCATATACCCGGAAAAATGCCCAGGGAATAGATCTGAACAGGGATGCGGTAGCATTAGAGGCACCTGAAAGCAGAGTTTTGAACACAATTTTAAAGCAAGTCAAGCCCAAATTTTGCTTTAATTTACATGATCAACGCACAATTTTTAGTGTAGGAGAACAAAATCTGCCAGCAACGATATCTTTTTTAGCACCATCAGAAGATAAAGCCAGAACAATTACAGGAGGCAGGATACTAACGATGTCAGTAATCGCAGCTATGAATACGGTGCTTAAAAAGATCATTTCCAATCAAATAGGAAGATACACCGATGAATTTTATCCGACAGCAACAGGTGATAACTTCCAAAAAGCTGGTTATAACACGATTTTAATTGAAGCAGGCCATTGCAAAGATGATTATGATCGGGAAGAGGTTAGAAAATATAATTTCATTGCATTATTAGCAGGGTTAGAATATATTGCTGAGGGTATTTTTAAAAATCACAAGTCATATTTTGATATTCCTAATAATGAAAAAAAGTATTTGGACCGCATCTATAATAATGTGTACTTAAAAGATATCAATAAAAAAGTTGACATTGGAATCGTTTTTAAAGAAGAATTGTTGGATTCTAACATCATTTTTAAGCCAAGCATAGTGCACGTTAATATTTTGGCTGATTATAATGCGAACAGTTATATCGATATGAAAGGGAAGACTTTTACTAATAAAGAGACTTTTCAAGAAATGATTGAAAATTAATATTAATTTATTAAATTTGTTGAATAAAGTTTAGCGAATCTAATCATATATTAAAAATACAATAAAATGGCCAAATTTAAATTAGATGAAATAGACCACCAGATTCTCGATATGCTTATCGAGAATGCGAGAACACCCTTTACTGATATTGCAAAAAAATTACTGGTATCTGCCGGAACGATCCATGTACGGGTAAAAAAAATGGAAGATGAAGGTGTTATTAAAGGTTCCACCTTAACGGTTGACTATGATAAAATGAATTATTCATTTATAGCCTACATAGGTCTATTTATTGAAAAATCATCATTTACACAACGTGTTATTGACGATCTGCATAAAATTCCTGAAGTAACCGTAGCACATTTGACTACGGGTAAGTTTGCAGTATTTTGCAAAATTAGAGCAAGAGATACTAAACATGCTAAAGATGTTATTTTCAATATTGATAATATTACGGGCGTATTACGTACGGAAACCTCTATCTCATTAGAAGAGGTAATCAACGATAAAAAACGCTTAATGCATGCCATCTTTGATGATTATAAAATCTAATCTTTTAGTTATTCCGATTGAAATCCAGGGGATTTTAACACAGGTTATGCCCTATAATAATCATACTTTTTCGATCTTCTTATGACTACATTAATTTGTCCGGGTTTATCGTGATGAATATTTTTTTTATCAAATCTCTTTCAATACTTTTGAAGGAGATTTTTTATTCCTGTTAAATGATTTTTATAAAGAAGAACCTTTCTAATAAAAAATTGTTAGAACTCTATAAAGCCATGCTTAAACCTCGCATGATAGAGGAAAAGATGCTGATATTACTCCGTCAGGGAAAAATTTCAAAATGGTTTAGTGGTATTGGGCAAGAAGCAATTGCTGTAGGTATTACTGCAGCATTGGAAAAGGATGAATACATTTTACCTATGCATAGAAATTTAGGTGTCTTCACATCACGTGGTATTCCATTATATAAATTATTCGCTCAGTGGCAAGGAAAAGGAAGCGGTTTCACCAAAGGTAGGGACAGAAGTTTTCATTTTGGAGCCCAAGAGTATCATATTGTAGGAATGATCTCACATTTAGGCCCTCAATTGGGTGTTGCTGATGGAATTGGATTAGCAAATCTCTTGCAAAAGAACAATAAGATATGTGCTGTATTTACCGGAGATGGAGGTACCAGTGAAGGTGATTTTCATGAAGCTTTAAACGTTGCTTCTGTATGGAATTTACCCGTATTGTTTTGTGTCGAAAATAATGGGTATGGATTATCTACACCTAGTAATGAACAATACAATTGTAAGAACTTAGCGGATAGAGGTATCGGTTATGGTATGGAAACACATATTATAGACGGGAATAATGTCTTAAAATTATATCATAAGGTATCTGCTTTGGCAAAGAGTATGCGCAAAAATCCACGTCCTGTCTTACTTGAACTAAAAACCTTTAGAATTCGCGGTCATGAAGAGGCTAGTGGCACAAAATATGTTCTGAAAGAATTAATTGAGGATTGGGCAAAAAAAGACCCGCTTAAGAATTTCCAAAAATACCTCTTAGACGAAAACTTAATATCACTGGACGATATCCTATCATTAAAAAAAGGATTGAGCAATGAAATTGACGAAAACTGGAAGATTGCAAATGATGAAGAGCTGATGGTTCCAAATATAACTAATGAATTAAATGATGTCTATAAAGAGTTTCAATATCAGGAGGTTAAGACCGAAGTATCTATTGAAAATATTCGTTTCGTTGATGCCGTTTCACAAGGGCTAAAACAGTCTATGGAAAAACATAAAGATTTGGTGATCATGGGGCAGGATATTGCTGAATATGGTGGTGTTTTTAAAATTACTGAAGGTTTTATGGAGCTATTTGGTAAAGAGCGTGTTAGAAATACACCTATTTGTGAATCAGCAATTGTTTCTGCTGCTTATGGTTTGTCGGTCAATGGAATAAAATCGATCGTAGAAATGCAATTTGCTGATTTTGTGAGTACAGGATTTAATCCCATTGTAAATTTATTAGCAAAATCGCATTATAGATGGTCGCAGCAAGCCGATGTAGTCATTAGAATGCCTTGTGGGGCAGGAGTAGGAGCGGGCCCATTTCACAGCCAGACAAATGAAGCATGGTTTACAAAAACTCCAGGATTAAAAGTGGTCTATCCCGCATTTCCCTATGATGCCAAAGGATTGTTAGCAACGGCGATCAATGACCCAAATCCGGTATTATTTTTTGAACATAAAGGTTTGTATCGAAGTATACGGCAAGAAGTGCCTACGGGATATTATACACTGCCTTTTGGTGAAGCTTCCATGTTACAAAAAGGCAATGAAGTTACAATTATTGCTTTTGGAGCCGCAGTACATTGGGCAATAGAAACACTCGGATCGAATCCTTATATCTCTGCAGATCTTATAGATTTGCGCTGTCTGCAACCACTCGATACAGAAACTATCTTTGCATCGGTTAGGAAAACAGGAAAAGCGCTGGTTGTGCAGGAAGATTCATTATTCGGAGGTATTGCCAGTGATATTTCTTCATTGATCCACGAGAATTGTTTTGAATATTTAGATGCCCCGGTCACACGTGTTGCCAGTATGGAAACTCCGATACCTTTTGTATCTCAATTAGAAGAGCAATATCTTGGTAAAAGTCGCCTGCTGATTGCTTTAAAAGAATTAATTGAGTACTAAATATAGGAAATTTGTTAACGATGGTTCGAAATTTACACTTGCTGGAGTAGTATTTCCATTGCTGTTGATTTTACCTTGTAGAATGATCTAAGACCTACGTGAAATGCCTCAAACTCGTACTCTTAAAAATGTTACAGACACAGTGAATAGGCTTCGAGATCATAGGAATTTTGTAAGATTGTAGAAACTATCGAAAAGAAATTAGAAAATATAAAGAAAAAAGAAAATAATTTTTTAATTTCATACACTTAAAACAATAACAAAAAATAATTTAGTGTTTCTTGTTTTGTAAAAGAATTGAACTAGTATTCTTGAATTAGATTGAAAGCCAATAGCTTAGCTAAAGAGTGATAAAAAAATTCCTCCAAGTTTAGTACAATATATAGTTGGAATAAAATAAATTCAACAAAAACCTAACAAAAATCATTTTTTCAATTCTATAAAATGGGTAGATTTATAGCTTCTAATTAAAACTTGAATTTATGAAAATATATGACGATAAGCACATTAAAAATGTAGCATTCGTAGGAGCGCATAGCAGTGGTAAAACAACCTTAGCCGAAACCATGCTCTTTGAAGCCGGATTACTCAATAGAAGGGGCACGGTTGAACAAAAAAATACGGTTGCTGATTACCACGAAATAGAACAAGAACGCCAAACTTCAATCTTCGCCACACCGTTGCATACAGAATGGCGTAATTACAAAATTAATATCATTGATACCCCGGGGTTGGATGATTTTATTGGTGAAATAATTTCTTCAATTAGAGTTGTTGATACTGTTGTTACTGTTATTAATGGACAAAACGGTGTTGAAGTAGGTACAGAGATCATCTGGAATTATATAGATAAATATTTAAAGCCAACACTTTTTGTTATCAATCAGATAGATCATCCGAATGCTAATTTTGATGAAAGCTTTAAAAGTATAAAAAGCCTGGTGGGCAATAACGCAGTTAAAATTCAATATCCTATTATAATGGATGGTGCACAGTGCATTGTCGATGTATTGAAAATGAAATTGTATAAATTTTCCCCTGAAGGAGGGAAGCCTGAAAAACTGGAAATTCCTGAAGATCAAAAAGAGTTGGCAGATCAATTGCATAATGAACTGGTAGAAAAAGCAGCTGAAAATGATGAAGGATTACTTGAGTTATTTTTTGATAAAGGTACCTTGAATGAAGATGAAATGCGCCAGGGTATTAAAGCCGGTATGTTAAACCATGAACTGTTCCCGGTATTTTGTGTATCTGCTTTGAATGATATGGGCACAGGAAGATTAATGGGCTTCATTGACAATGTAGCTCCGGCTGCGGCCGATCTAAAAGAAGAACAAAGTGTAGAAGGAGATACTATAATCCGTAAAAAAGAAGCTCCAACTGCACTTTTTGTATTTAAGACGGTATATCAACCAAATTTAGGGCAAGTCACATTTTTTAAAGTGAAATCAGGTGAAGTCAAATTGAATGATAGACTGGTGAATTCACGAAATGAAGAAACTGAAATTCTGAATCAGCTTTATATCATGGATGGTAAAAATAGAGAAGCGGTATCAAAATTGACCGTTGGAGATATTGGAGCAACTTTAAAACTGAAATTTACAGAAACCACCGATACACTCCATACTCCCGGAAAAGAGATTACTATCAAACCTATCCAATACCCTGACCCGAGAATTAAAAAAACTGTGAGTGCAGTTAACAAAAAGGATGAAGAAAAATTGCATGAAGCGCTTCGGAAAATTCACAGCCAGGATCCAACGGTTGTAGTAGAATATTCAAGGGAATTAAAACAGCAATTATTGGGTTGCCAGGGTGAATTGCATTTGGCTACAATAAAATGGACCTTACAACACATGTATGGCATTGAGGCTCAATTTGAACAGCCAAGAATCGCGTACAGGGAAACGATACAACGTTCTTCCACAGCAAGTTATAAACATAAAAAACAGTCAGGCGGTTCTGGGCAGTTTGGAGAAGTCCATTTAAAAATTGAACCGTGGCACGAAGGCATAGCAGAGCCCGAAGGTTTTAATCTTAGGGGTAAAGAAGAAGTAGATTTGCCTTGGGGTGGTAAACTTATATTTTACAATTGCATTGTAGGTGGTGTAATTGACCTGCGTTATTTACCATCGATCATGAAAGGTGTATTGGAAGTTATGGAAGAAGGGCCTCTTACCAAATCGTACGTACGGGATGTAAGGGTCATGGTTTATGACGGTAAAATGCACTCCGTTGATTCTAATGATATTTCATTTAAAATTGCCGGGGCACACGCTTTTAAGGAAGCCTTTTTAAATGCAAATCCAAAATTATTAGAACCTGTACAAGAGTTAATAGTAAAGGCACCGGAAGAAATGGTGGGGAATGTGATGACCGACTTGCAGTCGCGAAGATCTATTATTCAAGGATTTGAAAGCAATGGGCAGTATCAAATATTAAAGAGTTTAACACCCTCTGCTGAATTGTATGGATATTCAACAGACTTGCGATCTTTAACACAAGGAAGGGCTACATTTAGCTCAAAATTTTCATCGTATCAACCAGTACCGCATAATATACAAGAAGCACTAATAAAAGAAAATACTAACAATTAAAATTTAAGAGATATGCAGACTAAAGTATTATATTTAAGTGATTTAAAGTTTAATTTAGAAACATGGAGAAGAGAGTTGCGATTTCATTTTAGTGAAATGGATACTTTTCAGGAAAAATTGGAGGAAATTGCAGGTAGAGAATTTAGTAAGGAAGCAACCAAACCCTTGGAAATGTTTCAAAACCGTATAATGATTGAGAAAGATGCTATTTCAAAATTAGCACATAGGTGTAAGGCAAAAATGAAAAATGTAAATAGAGCAAATTTCCAAGAAGAGATAGATGGAAGATTGATCAATGAACAAAGTACATTACGTGATGATATGCGAACTTATATCAAATTGCATTATGACTTGAAAGAAGAGATGATGGACTATTTCTTAG
>Ga0209633_10000227_pt1 | contig 68055 bp, 73 predicted proteins | sample Cruoilmetagenom1_FD_187290 | JGI IMG/M metagenome (GOLD analysis project Ga0209633, IMG submission 187290) | Oil polluted marine microbial communities from Coal Oil Point, Santa Barbara, California, USA - Sample 1 (SPAdes) (version 2) | ecosystem: Environmental > Aquatic > Marine > Oil seeps ... | reverse complement strand
GCGCCGCTAGGCGCGCCCTGCCTAAGGTGGATAATTTTTCTGCAGAAAAAACCTTATGAAATTACCAGTGACTATGAGCAATTCATCTACGCCCTAAAGGGCGGAGATTTCTTGCTCATAAGGTTAATTACTGAAAAAAAGCTGGTTTAACACCATCATGGTAAAAAAGAGGTTGCTCGATTTGATGATCTCCCGATGGTGGTGTGTTGAATGAATCGTAAGATTTCTATGCCCGATAGTGCATCAACCGTTTTTCACTCTTATCATCAGAATCTGCAGATCTCATACTTTTATAGCGGTTGAGCAGTCCCCTGTAGAACTTCTTCCTCGTTCGCTCATAGACTCCATAATATCTTATCATTTTGAAGTTCCTATCGGGTATGTGCCCTATAATGGCTGATATGAAGCCCCTGGCCTCCATCTTCCGATATCGCTTCTTTTTGGTAGTGTGGTCCTCATGCGCCTCAGCTCAGTGAGGATTTCGTATTACCACGCCTTCCTTAATGTCTCGTAGGGAATGTATCCTATCGGCACCCATTCTCTATTCTCCCCCTCTGCGGCCATAGCAGCGATCTTGGTAGTTCCCTTCACACGCCCATAAACCCATGTCTCGCCTTTTCAGATAATCTTTTATTCTTATTTAGATCTCTATAGATGTGCCACTCTATTGTCCAAGATGCGGATCTAAGAACTTAAAATATATGCTATGGCTTGGGGAGGTATATGAGTGCAAGGATTGCGGTTATCGGGGAGGCTTCATAATAAGGGATGGTGAATTGGCTAAGCAACCGATAAGTGAAGAGTGGAAGGAAGAAATAAAGCGGATAAAGGAAGAATTGAAAGAAGAGGAATTGAAGGAAGAGGAATTGAAGGAAGGAAGGGAAGAAGAGTTGAAGAAAGGAAAAAGGGTATCGCCTGGATTTCGGGCGGGTTTATATGGTATAATCATTGGCGCTATTATCGGTGAAATTCCCGGGAATATTATCGCGATGATTTGTTGGATCCTCGCCATCCCCCTTGGTCTTTTAAATGTGTCCATGGCTCTAATCAACAGCGCCCTCATCGTCGGCATCGCTGGTGGAATTGTCGGTGCTATAACCCTTGGATATCTCTGCTACAAGAACGGCTACCCACTAAAATGACACTTCGCTTCTGGCCATATTCTGGACCATTGAACGATCTAAAGAATAACCCGGATATGACGCCGAGGGAATTGGCGGCGCGTATAGCGGATCACTTTGAACCGGAGGTGGGTCGGTACGGGCTTAGAACTACGCTCTCTGCGATCGACTTCAGTAAAATGGATGAATTGGCCAAGGCCACCGATGGGATAGCACTTCTTTTGATGGACATCGAGAAATTCAAAGATGAAATTGCGCTGTCATTATGTAACAGAAGGAAATATGCGACTACCTTCCAAATTAACTATTATGTTGATCTTTATCATTTCATAGAACTTCTTATGATAGGGGAGATGAAGGTGAAAAAAAGCGAAAAACAGGATCCTCTCCATAATGAACGAAACCGTGATCGCCAATGCACATGTAGAAGGAGATAATTCAGGTGGGTTAAGCATCTATTTTCCCCTATTTAAGGAAGATTATAACAGTAGCTTATGGTACGCAGAAATACCATCTCCTTACGAAGAATTGATGTTCGCACGCGATACAAATTGGGATGATTTTCTAAGGGTTTATCTCGACCTTTCTTCTTACTTGCATCCCTGTTGCATTTCCTATTGTCTTTTTTACTTCACATACGTTATATTACGAAAATAAAAGGATAAACCTAAAAAGCGTTCTTCACGTTAACGGTTTCAGTTAACGATGGAAACGCTCAACCCGATACATTCCAAAGCCGCCTTGGAGATTCAAGACGTAATAGTAGTCGCAGACCTGCATCTGGGTATAGAGGAAGAACTCAAACGACACGGCATTAACCTTCCACACCAAACCGATGCTTTAGCCAGGGAGCTGGTAGAACTCTGCTTCGAGAGTAATAAGAAAAAACTGATCATTTTAGGGGATGTGAAGCACGCCATCCCCTGGCAGACCTCCCACGTCAGAAGGTTCTTCGCTAAGATATTCGAGATGGCGCCCGAACTGAGGGTGGGAATAATACCTGGAAATCACGATGGGAACCTGGAACTGGATATCGAGGAGAGGATACAGATCTACAGCAATAGGGGCATGACCTTGAATTCAGTTGGGCTTTTCCACGGCCACATGTATCCAAGCGAGGAAGTAACAAGGTGCCAGACCCTGGTGACGGGGCATGAGCACCCCTGCCTCAAGCTTGGAGAAGGGATCTTCGAAAGATGCTGGTTGAGGGTTCCCTTTTCTAAAAAAGGAGAAAAATGGAAAGATGGGAAAGGTGAAGTCGTAATAATGCCGGCCTTCAACGAACTCTGCGGCTGCAATTCCCTTTCACTCTCTCACGAGCATTATCTATCCCCGCTCATAAAGAGGGATTTTTTGGATCTTGAAAAAGGGATCATATACCTTCTGGATGGGGTTTCATTGCCACTTAGAGAGGTGATAGATGCACCCAGAAGTTGAGAAGACCCTGGGGTTTGAGGAGTTTACTCCGATTCAGGAACTCTCCATTCCTTCGATACTCGATGGTAAAAACTGTCTGCTTATAGCCCCAACTGGTAGCGGAAAGACCGAGGCAGCCGTAGCGCCGATATTCTCGATGATGTTGGATGGTGAAGAGAGCAAAGGGATCGAAGCTCTCTACATAACGCCGTTAAGGGCATTGAACCGCGATATCCTGAAAAGGATTTTGTTGTGGGGGGAAGAACTCGGCATAAAAGTGGGAGTTAGACATGGGGACACCCCTCAAAGCGAGAGGACTGAGCAATCCAGATCTCCACCTCGATTTCTGATCACCACCCCTGAGACCTTCCAGATACTGATGACTGGCAAGAGGTTAAGAGAGCATCTGAAAAGGATAAGATGCGTGGTAGTGGACGAACTGCACGAGTTTCTCGGCGACAAGAGAGGAAGTCAGCTGGTAGCTTCCCTTGAACGGTTGGTGGATCTGGCCGGCCTGGATTTTCAGAGGATCGGCCTGTCGGCCACTATTGGAGAGCCCGAAAAGGCGGCTAGATTCCTGGTGGGTGTGGATAGGAAAGTCGAGATCATTGAGGCTCCACTGGATAAGGGCATGAGGATAGGGATCGAGCATCCCGAAGGGATCCTGTCTGACGCGGTGATAGAAAGAATAAGAGAACTGGTGCTCGAGCACGAATCAACGCTCATCTTCGTGAACACGCGGGAGACCGCCGAGTTGTTAGCGGCTCGCTTCAAGATTCTGGATCCAGGACTGCCCGTGGGGGTTCATCATGGCTCATTATCAAGAGAGGCTAGACTGGAGGCCGAAACCAGATTCAAAAATGGGACTTTGAAGGGGTTGATCTGCACATCTTCGATGGAGTTGGGGATAGACATCGGGAGCGTGGATCTGGTGATCCAGTACAACTCCCCCAGACAGGTAACGAGGTTGATACAGAGGGTCGGAAGATCTGGACACACGCTCGATAAGGTGTCCGTTGGAACCATAATAGCCACGGATCCAGACGATATAGCCGAAGCCGCAATAATCGTGAGTTCGGATGAATTAGAAGAGATAAAAATACATGAAAATCCGCTGGACGTCTTGGCCAATCAACTATACGGAATGGCATTGACTGAGCGAGTTGTAAGTGCCCCTGGAGCTTATGCCGCTCTGAAGAGAAGTTACCCTTTCAGGAATCTGAAATGGAACACCCTGGTAAGGGTATTGAGACAGTTAAAGGACATAGGAAACGTGTGGTGGGATGAAGACAGAAAGGAATTCAGCAAGAGGAGGGGCGTCTACACACAATACTACGGAAACATCTCCATGATACCCGATGAAAAGAGCTACAGGCTGGTGGACATTACCAGCAACAAGGGAGTTGGCACGCTAGATGAATCATTCGTTCTAGGTTATGGGGGAAAGGGCGCGCCCTTTATCTGTGGTGGTGCGCCATGGCAGGTCGTCGAGACCGACGAGGAAAAACTTCTGGTAAAGGCAGCGCCAGCAAAAGATTTGACCGGAGCCATACCGTCCTGGGTGGGGGAGGAGATACCCGTTTCCTTTGACATCGCTCAAGGGATAGGCAAACTGAGGGAAGAGATATCCAAGCTCCCTGAAGACGAGGCGATGGAGTGGATCCTCGGACATTATCCCATTGATAAAAATTCCGCTCAAGCGCTCGTGGACTTCATATCGGATCAGAAAGAGACTGACTCGCTGATTAGAGCCCCCGTGCCCACGGATAGGGTGGTGACCGTGGAGATGAAGGGGCTTCACGTGGTCATCAACGCGCTTTTTGGGCACAAGGTGAACGAGACTTTGGCTCTGCTGATTTCCTCCGTGATATCCACCAGGCTCGGCGCGCAGGTGCTGACAAACGTCCAGCCCTATCGGATAACGCTTGAACTGCCAGGCAGGATTAAAAAGGATGAGGTCGAGCGAACACTGAGGTCCCTGGAGCCCAAAAACGTAGAGTGGATGCTCACCAGGATATTGAAGAACTCTTCAGCATTCCAGTACAGACTCGTCCAGATAGCAAAGAAGTTCGGGTTTCTGGATAAAGACTTCAGCAGAAGGCTGCCTAAAAGAGTGCTCGAGATAATGAGGGAGAGCGTGATGTTCGATGAGGCGGTCAGAGAAGTGCAGATCGATAGGCTCGATGCGCAGAGAACAAGAGAGGTGTTGAAGAGAATAGAGAAAGGTGAGATAGAGATATCCAACATTCCTTTTATCTCCCCCATAGGCAGAGCCGGCGAGCGATACGCGCTCTCGCTGGTGACGCCTAGAAGGGCGGATAAAGCAATACTGGAAGGGCTGAAGAACAGGCTGATGAAGACCGGAATAAGGGAATGCTGCATAAACTGCGGATGGAATTCCAGGAGGAGTGTGGAAACCATTGAGTTAAGGTGTCCAAAATGCACATCTCAGATGCTAGCCGTGCTCAGCCCATATGATGAATCTTATAAGTTGCTCAAAAAGAAAAGGTTGACCAGGGAAGAGAAAAGAGATGTGAGAAAAATGGCCAAGAATGCCGGGCTCGTGGTGAGCTACGGTAAGAAAGGCGCAATGGTGATGGCGGGCAGGGGGATCGGGCCTGACACGGCGTCCAGGATTCTCAGGATAGGCAAAGATGAGATCTCGTTGTTAAGGGACGTCCTGGGGGCGGAGATAAACTACGCCCGGACTAAAAGGTTCTGGGACTGATTTTCAGGCCAATTAGAGAAACCAGGGGATTATCATGGGGGCTAGTATCAACATGAGGGTAAGTGCCGATACTCCCGATGTTATCTTACCAGCTATCGCGTTTGCCTTATCTTCATCCTTGGTGAACTTCTTGGCCACAACGGTACAGAAGTCACGGAAGAGCCACCCCCCATCCAGGGGAAAGATGGGGAGGGCGTTGAACAACCCAACTAGTAGACTGACCCAGAATATCCAGTACAGAATGTTGTAAATAACCCAGAAACCTTGAAACGGGGCGCCTAGGACATCTCCAAAATCTTCTGAGATGGGCTGAAGCCCAAAGAAAGGCAGCCCCATGAACATTGAAAAGCCAGAGCCTGAGGACAGAGGATTTTTAAAAAGATCCGTGAGCCCCCTAGCGCTATGTGGCGTGGTGTAGGCATCTGTGTAATATAATCCCTCAGAGATTACTTTTTCATCCTCCAAGAAAAGGCCAAAACTCCCCCCGGAAGCATTGATTCGTTTAGTTTCCCCCTGTAATAAAACAACTAACTCAACAATTTGGTTCTCTTTTAACAACCTACATACTTCAATGTAATCGTTTGGGTTCTCAATCTTTGTGCTATTTATGCTCACCAGTATAAAGGGTGTTTCCAGTCCCTTATCCGCCAGGGGAGAATCATCGCAGATCTCAGTCACGATCGCTCCCTCTGTGGGCTGAAGGGAATGGGCAGATCCGACGAGAATGCCCAAGAGCAAAAGCGCTAGAATGATGTTCATACCTGGCCCAACCCCATATATCCTGGCCCTGTGAGACTTTTTGGCTTTTAGAAGCTCCCCCTCATCCGGCTCTGCAAACGCACCTAACGGAAAAAGAATGAAGACGAACCCTAAGGATTTCAGAACCATATCATAGCTCCTCATCAATATGCCATGGGAGAATTCATGCACCACCACAGCGATGAACAAACCTAGAAGACCATAAAACAACGGGAATATGGGGTTAAGTATGGGGATCGCGAAAACCAGACGTGGGTTGATCGGTTCCTTGAGCTCGAAAATTAGGGGTATCTGGCCGATCAGCATAGCGAACATCGCAACTGCAGCTAGACTGCATAGCGCGATGGATACAATGCCAAACCAGTGCCAGAATTTTTTAGGCTTGCTCATTCTATCCACAAGCTTTTTGGCCCTCTCAGTCCTAATTGTGAATATAGGCCCATAGGTGCTGGCGTGTATCTTCTCAAGTATCTTGAGCTTATCCAGGATGAATATCGCAGCCCAATAGACTGCAAAGACTATTAACGCTATCAGCCAACCCTGCATTCCTTGTTGAATTGCGGTGGGTTATTAAAGGTTATCAGTTAAAAAAAGAAGGAAAGGGGGTCTTTATCTATCTTATCCAACCCCCCTTCCCCTTCTAATCCTCACCCCCCCTCTGAGTTTACATACTTTGTATAACAAAAATAAAAAAGGTCTGTTAGACCCTACCCTTTCAGATAATCCATGAGCTCAGCGAAACTTGGCGGGAATTTTGCCTCAAAGAGGAGGTTTGATGCGGTGGGGTACCTCATCCCGGCTTTATGCGTCTTTTCCAACCCTTCCATTATCTCCTCTGCCTTGCTAAATGGAATGGCAAAGGCCGCTTCGTGGTCCTGGGTTAGAGCTATCGCGCGGTCGCCGCCACCCACCATTACCGATTGACATCTATCCGTTAAAATAGTCCTCGTTATCTCTTCGCCGCAGGCGAACCCCCCGATGCTCTCAGAAACCACGGGTTCGCCCGTTTCGTAAGCGGCGGCCTGTACCAACCTGGATATCTGAGCCGGGTTTCCATATACGATGATAACCTGTGGGTCAAACTCCGTTCTATGGAGGGGCGACGCCACCATATGCGAGTATTTCCCATATTCCAGCTGGGGGATGCTTTTAGACATCTTGGCCCTTATGCCCTGATCCTTCACCCAGAACGGAACGTTAAAACTGCCGTCCAGAAATTTATTTTTGGCGGGCAAAAAACCCAGAGCAAGGGCCCCCAATGGACAGAGCATATCCTCTAACCCCATCGCCATCACCCAACCATAACGCCGCGCCAGTGCTATCTCCTGGCACACCGGCATCTGAATATTCAAATCCCTTTTTGGCATCCTCGCTTTTTCGGGGATCTCTTCTTCAGAACTGACCATTTTCACCGCTACCGGAAAGCACTGAGGACGCACGTACTGATTTAGGATTTCCTCAATTTTCTTCAATTTCATATTTTTCCCTCTTTCTCAAATTTTGATGCACGATCTTGGGAACCGCTAACGCTAACTATCGATCTCTTTATGATGCACCTTCGACAAATAAGACTTTTCTTTTTTTTGGGGGCCAGGATCAAAAAACCAAATGTTTTATTTTAGTACTCTCTTTCCCCTTACATGCTTGAAGAAGCGAGGGAGAGATGGCCTGGCAGGGCCTCTTTTATCCTGGCTGCCGTCGGCTCGGCCGTCGGGCTTGGGAATGCGTGGCGGTTTCCCTACGTCTGCTACGCCAACGGGGGAGGCGCTTTTTTAATACCATATTTCATCGGCCTTTTCGTTCTAGGTATTCCCTGGCTCGCCATGGAACTTGGGATGGGGCACATGATGCAGAAGGGCGCTCCTCAGACATTTGCAAGTATGGGCAAGAAATGGGAGTGGGCGGGATGGTGGCAAGTGCTTATGGCCTTTATGCTTGTCATCTACTATGTCGTGATAATGTCATGGTGCCTGGGATACATGGTACATTCTGCCACCCTGTCCTGGGGTTCAGATGCGACGGGATTTTTCCACGACTTTATAGGCAAAACGGGAGGGGTGGAGGTAACTGGAGCCCTGCAATGGCCCATACTCATAGGGCTACTGATCTGCTGGGTGGCGATATTCTTCATCCTCCACAGGGGAGTGAGGAGAGTTGGAAAAGTGGTGTGGTTCACCGTTCTCTTGCCTTGGGCATTGCTCGTGATCCTGGTTATCAGGGGACTCACCCTTGACGGTGCTCTAGATGGGCTCAACTGGTATCTCGAGCCGAATCTCGCGGCCCTGCTAAAACCCAACGTGTGGGTAGCTGCATTTGGGCAGATAGCATTCTCGTTGAGCGTCGGTCAAGGGGTGATGATAGCATACGCTAGCTATCTGCCCAAAAAGTCAGACGTCACGAACAACTGCGTGATAACCTCTTTAGCGGATGCTGCGACCGCTTTTTTCGCGGGCTTTGCCGTCTTCAGCATTTTGGGATTTATGATCTTCCAAAATCCGGGGCTGGAGATAGGGGAATTGTCTGAAAGCTCGATAGGCCTCGCCTTTACGACATATCCCACGGCCATATCTCAGATGCCAACTGGAGGACAGATAATCGGGATAATCTTCTTCCTCTGCCTATGGACTCTCGGTATAGATTCGGCCTTCTCGCTGGCAGAGAGCTTTATAACGGCCATCACGGACAAATGGGAGATATCCAAGGATAGAGCTACCGCTCTGGTATGTTCGTTTGCATTTCTCGCGGGGGCGATCTTCACCACTGGGGCGGGCATATACTGGCTCGATATAGTCGATCACGCGGTTGGCTTTTATGGGCTTCTGCTCTGTGGCTTAACGATGTGCTTAGTGGTAGGATGGGTATTCGGCGCCGATAAACTGAGGTGCCACCTGAATGAGGCATCGGATATAAAGCTGGGCAAATGGTTCAACTGGTTCATAAAGGTGGTCACCCCACTGGCTATAATGATACCGCTCGTCCCAGCTCTCATAAACAACATAAGAACCCCATACAATGGGCACCCACAATGGGCCCTTCTGATAGGGCTCTGGGGTGCGCTCGTAGGAACGCTTGTCCTGGCATTTGTCCTCGCACATATAAAGGAAAAAGAGGAGGCGGCAAAATGAGCGCAGGGGCTATAGCCGTGCTCATCATCGGATGGGCTATCCTCATTGGAGGGTTAGCATACTTCATCTGGAGAGCGATAAAGGGCAAGAACAAGTGGATGGATTAGAGAGTTGGAGGTAAAAAGAGGGAAAGCTTTAATCTCCGCCTACCTTTTCTCATGGACATGATAAAGGTGGCGATAAATGGATTTGGGAGGATCGGAAGAGTCACCCTTAGAAGCGCCCTGGCGAGGGAGAACTACGGAAGTGACTTTGAAATAGTCGCCCTGAACGATCTGATGGATAGCGAGTTGGCGGCGAACCTCTTCAAGTGGGATACCGTCTACCGTAAATATAAGGGGGATGTAACCTCCCTGCAACACGGGATTGAGGTGGACGGCAAAGAGATAAGGTTGTTCAACGAGAAGGACCCATCTCTGCTTCCATGGAAAGATCTTGGCGTGGATCTTGCCATAGAATCCACCGGGATCTTCAGGGACAGAAAAGGAGCATCCAAGCACCTGGAAGCCGGCGCAAAAAAGGTGCTGATCTCGGCTCCCGCCAAAGATCCAGACATCACCCTCCTTCTTGGAGTCAATGAAAGGGAATACGATAAGGACAAGCACGACATAATCTCAAACGCCTCCTGCACCACCAACTCTTTAGCCCCCCCTGTAAAAGTGATCAACGACGAATTTGGCATCGAATCGGGGTTCATGACGACCGTGCACGCCTACACCCTCGACCAGAGAACCCTGGACGCCGTCCATAAAGATTACAGAAGGGCTAGAGCTGCGGCAGCTAACACCATACCCACCACGACAGGCGCAGCTAAAGCCGTTGCAGAGGTTCTGCCCGAGTTGAGAGGTAAATTGAACGGAATCGCTTTGAGGGTGCCAGTCCCGGACGGGTCGATTACCGATTTCGTGGCACATATAAAAAAGGAGGCGACGGCGGAAGAGGTGAATGAGTGCCTCAAAAAGGCTACTGAAGGAGAACTAAAAGGAATTATGAGGTACAGCGAAGAACCCATAGTCTCAAGCGATATAATTGGGGACCCGTACTCGGCCATAATAGACGGCCCCCTGACGATGGCGCTAGGATATCAGATAAAAATATTCTCGTGGTACGACAACGAGTGGGGCTATTCAAACAGGTTAATTGACCTCATAACCAGGCTTATCTGATCATGGACAAGGAGTATTTCACCCTTGAGGACCTTGGCGGCAAAAAAACCCTTCTCAGGCCGGACATAAATCTCCCCCTGGAAAAAGAGACCCTAGAGATAGCGGACGATACCAGGATAAGGGAGATCCTCCCGACCATAGAGCGCATATGCCAGACCTCCAGTCTGGTCATACTGGCGCATCAATCAAGACCGGGAAAGTGGGACTTCACCTCTCTGGAGAAACACGCCTCCAGGATCGGAGAGCTGACTTCCATCCCAACAAGGTTCGTAGACGATGTCTACGGGGAAAACGCTAAAGACGCGATTAAAAATTTGGATGGGGGGATACTCGTCCTGGACAATGTGAGAAAATGCGATGGAGAGCAGGATTTAAAGAGCGCCGAAGAGCACTCCAAAAATCCGCTAGTCAGAGAATTGTACCCGCTATTCGATCAGTTCGTGATTGATGCCTTCTCCGCTGCCCATAGAGCTCATTGCTCCTTATTGGGCTTTACCTGGATGCTGCGATCAGGTGCTGGGTATGCCATGGATAAAGAGCTCTCGGCGATCGAAAAGGCGCTTAATGACCCTCAAAGACCCTTCCTCGTCACATTAGGTGGGGCGAAGTATGAGGAGGTGATCCCTCTGATCCCAAAGCTTTTCGAAAGGGGCGTGGATAGAGTAGCGCTCATTGGAATGCCGGGGAACCTATTCCTGAGGGCGATAGGGAAATCGATAAGAGGGCCCTTCACATCGGATCAGATAAAAGAAGCCAGAAAAGTTTACGCTAACTACTCCGACAAAATCGAATTACCGGTAGATGTGGCAACAGATGAAAACGGGAGAAAAGAGGTGGAGGTGGATTCGCTAAGCAGAGAGGTAGAGCCCCTGGACATAGGAAAGAGGACCATAGATGAGCTGAACGGGTTGATCCAAAGGGCCAAGACGGTCGTTATATCCGGGCCAGCGGGAGTCTATGAGGATGCGAAGTTCGCAGCAGGCACCAGAGATCTCCTTAATTCGATATCGGGAAGTAGTAGCTACTCCCTGGCGGGGGGCGGGCACACCTCCAGCGCCATTCACCTGTTTAACATAAAGGGCTTCTCCCATGTTACCACGGCCGGCGGCGCATTCGAAACCTCCCTGGAAGGAGGGAAGCTGCCGGTGGTAGAAGCGCTCAAGGACAACTTCAAGAGGTTCAGATAAATCAACGTTTCTTGTGGAGGAGAATCCTTGTCTGCTCCCTCATCAATTCGTGTATGGTGGGCAGGAATCCCCACCCTTCTTCTTTGTTGGTGCTTACCCTCCCCTCGTAGAGCACTCTGCAGGTAAGCTCGTAGTAAGGTTTGCCACCCTTGTCTATCCTGCCGACGGTAACGGCTATCGACTCAAGCTTGACCGCCCTCGCGATCTTTCTGGCGTATCTATGTATGACCTCATAAGCCATCTCGACGGTGATGTTGCTCTCCTCCTCAGCCCCCACCAGCTGAACCATCACTCCCTCTCCGCCTCTCCCCTCCCGAGCCACCAGCTCCAAAAGATCTTTCGGGGTCACCGTGCCTACGGGCACTAGACCCTCAACAACCACGCAGTGGCCACTGCTCTCAAGCATTTTGGGGATATCGCTCACTGGCGTATCTCTTTCGACCCAGATTGGAGGGTCCAAAAGGCTCATGACTTCGACTTTGACCGCCTTGTCCCCCCCAAAGTCGCCCCGCTGCGCCCTCACCCAGGAGACCGCAAAGGCTTTGGCGACTGCGGTTTGCGTCAAAATTCCGACCAGCTTGCCGTTTTCGTCGATCGCCGGTAGGGCCCTTATCCTCAGATCTCTTAGCACATCCTTGGCCACCGTAAGCGGTTGATGCTCCATTACAGTGATCGCTGGCTCGCTCATGATCTCCTCAGCCGTTATGTTTTTAAGATCCACCATCTCGGGTATTTTGGAGAGTATGTCTCCCCTGGATATAAAGCCGAGCAAGAGTTCCCCACCGACGACAGGAGAACCTCTGAACCCGTTATCGAGCAGTATCCTCGAAGCTTCTATTAGATTCATGTCTGGGGATATCTTTGGGGGGTATCTCATCAACGATTTTACCTTAGTCTTGGGTTGAAGCTTTCCCCTCTTCATTATGTCATCCAGGGTCAAAAGACCTAACAGCCTCTCCCTCCTGGCTACAGGTATCTCATGGATCTCCTCTCCCTCCATCAGCCCTAGAGCCTCGGTAAGGACGCTGTCCTCGGTCAGAGTGATGGGCTCGCGAGACATCGCATCGCTAACTTTAAACTCCTTTGCCTTTAACTCTACCATTTAAACCTAGAGTAAGATCGCGTTCGTTTTATAAATCTTTTCTAGCTTTAACATCAGATGAAATATTTCTTCAATCAAAACGCCTGTCGGATTCTGGGGAGGAGAAGCCCCTAAAGTTGCGGAGATTTTAAGTATCCAGAATGGATAATAGCTGATTAGATAAGGAGTATTTGACTATGGGAGAATTGCTCTGGCAGCCCTCCGATGAGTATATAAAGGAAGCAAACGTGACCAGGTTCATCAGGTTCGTCAACGAAGAATATGGCCTCAAAATGGATTCATATCATAATCTATACGACTGGTCAATCGAGAAAATACCGGACTTTTGGGCCGCCGTGTGGGAATTTGTGGGGGTTATAGCATCCCGTAGGTATGATAAGGTGGTCGATGATTTAAACGAGTTTCCCGGGGCAAAGTGGTTTTCCGGTGCAAGACTGAACTTCGCCGAGAACTTATTGAGATATAGAGATGATCATAAAGCCTTTAAATTTAGAGGGGAGACAGTAAAAACTGAGATGACCTATGAGGAGCTCTACGATTCAGTGGCTCGCCTGGCAAAGTCGCTGCGCGAGATGGGCGTTAGCCCGGGAGATCGAGTAACTGCCTACATGCCCAATTTAATAGAGACAGTAGTAGCTATGTTAGCTTCTACTTCAATAGGTGCGGTATGGTCTTCCTGTGCCACCGATCTTGGCCCACAAGCGGTGCTGGATCGCTTCAGTCAGATTGAGCCAAAAGTTCTCTTCACCGTTGACGGTTATTTCTACAAAGGTAGGGCATTTGACTCGTTACCCAGAGCAGAAAAAATCGCGGTGGGGATACCATCCCTTGAAAAGGTGGTCGTGGTTCGTTACCGGGGTGAATCGCATATCGGCAACATTCCCAACGCGATATCCTATGACGATTTTCTGGCCAAAGAGCAGGTCGGAATTCAATTTGAACAACTGCCCTTTGACCATCCCGTGTATATCATGTTTAGCTCGGGAACAACTGGAAAGCCAAAGTGCATGGTTCAAGGACCTGGAGTTCTTATTAATCATCTAAAGGAGCTGATACTCAATACCGATCTTAAGCGAGAAGATACGATCTTCTACATAACGACGTGCAGTTGGATGATGTGGAACTGGCTTATCAGTTCTTTGGCGGTAGGGGCCACTATCATTCTGTATGACGGCAATCCCAATTACCCCGATCCAGGCGCCATGTGGAAACTTGCACAGGACGATGAAATAACTATTTTCGGTCTCAGTGCGAGCTACATCAACTACCTCAGAAGTCAGGGATTTGAGCCAGGAAAGGCCTATGATTTATCGCACCTGCGAGCGATATCCCAAACGGGCTCGGCTCTTTCGGCTGAGGGTTTTGAGTGGGTATATAAAGCGATTAAAGCGGATATCCACTTTAACTCCATTTCGGGCGGGACCGACATCAACGGCTGTTTCGCCTGTGGGAGCCCCATCCTTCCCGTCTATGCGGGCGAGCTGCAGATGCCTGCTCTGGGGATGAAGGTTAAAGCGTATGACGAGAGGAAAAATTCGATACTGGATCAAACGGGAGAACTCGTTTGTGAGGCCCCCTCTCCTTCCATGCCGCTCTATTTCTGGAACGATCCAGATAACAAGAGATATAGGGAGGCTTATTTTTCGGCCTATCCGGGGGTATGGCGCCATGGCGATTACATCATGATCCATGGCGATACCAGCGGAATAACGTTCCTCGGACGCTCCGATGCCGTTTTAATGCCTTCTGGGGTTCGCATAGGCACGGCCGAGATATATAACCATGTGGAGAAGATAAAAGAAGTGGAGGATAGCCTTGCTATAGGGCAGGAGTGGAAAGGAGATCAACGGATCATCCTTTTCGTTAAACTCGCCCAGGGGCGTAGTTTAACCGAAGACCTAAAAAACAAAATCAAAAAAACTCTCCGTGAAAATGCTTCTCCCCGGCATGTCCCCGCCAAAATTATCGAGGTGCCTGATATCCCCTACACGCTGAACATGAAGAAGGTGGAAACAGCCGTTACCAATATAATACACAGTAGGCCAGTAACAAATAGAGATTCTCTAATCAATCCAGAATCACTGGACTACTACGAAAAACTGCCTGAGCTTGAGGATTGATGTGCCCTCTGCACACAGCTTCTCTTCATTTTGGCCTGGCAGATCGTTAACTATTAAAAGTGGACCCAATTGTGGGATGAGAGATGAGAGAGACTTACATGGATTATGCCACCACGATGTCCGTTGACCCAAGGGTGCTGGAGGTCATGCTTCCCTATTTTGTCCAGAAGTTCGGAAACACTATGGCGCTATACGAGCTCGGCCAGGAATCTAAGCTGGTCCTTGAAGATAGCAGAGAGACTGTAGCGAGGGCCATAAATGTCGATGCAGGAGAGATAACATTCACGGGCAGCGCCACCGAAAGCAACAACCTGGCTTTGAAGATAAAAGTTGAAAAAGATAAAGAGGGTAAGGAAAGGATAGCTGACGCAAAATTCGAGACCTGCGCTATACTCGAAGAACTGGAGAAAAAGCATGAGCGCATAGAGATGGAGAAAAAAAGATAGAAGAGAGATATGGAGTGTGGATCGAGATGGAAGAGCGGATGCATGAGGGGGAGAAATGAGTTTTCTAGATCTGCTGCGAGGTTATGCCGCACTTCAGAGGGGCAAGAAAGAGTGGGTTAGAAGAGGGCTAGAGGCCATCGAGAAAAATGACCCGGCAGCGCAGGATGAGATCGTCAACAGGAGATATCCCGGGTTCAAAGCTCTATACCACCACAGGATCGCACATTTATTATGGGAAAATGGGTGTGAGAGAGTCGCCCGTCTTTACAGCGAGAGGTGGAGGCGAAAGACTGGGATAGAGATTCATCCCGGGGCAAAGATCTTGGATGGTGTTTTCATAGACCATGGAATGGGCGTGGTGATAGGGGAGACCTCTGAGATCGGGGAGCGCTGCATTTTGCACCAGGGGGTAACGCTGGGAGGCACGGGCAAAAAGAGGCAAAAGAGGCACCCTACTCTTGGGAAAAACGTCGTGGTTGGGGCCGGGGCAAACCTCCTCGGAAACATTACCATCGGTGACGATGTGAGGGTAGGGGCCGGCTCGGTCGTGATAAATGACGTCCCCACCAATTCCACAGTGGTCGGAGTGCCAGGACGGATAGTCAAAGGCGTTGAAAGTGATGGCAATAGAGAGCGATTGCCCGACCCATTAGTGGAGATGCTTATGGACATGCAAAAGAGAATCGAAGAGATTGAGAAAAAATTGAAGGAAAAATGAAGATCGCAAGCGATATTACCGAGCTGGTGGGGAACACTCCCCTGGTGAGGCTTAATCGAATTGCCAAAGGTTCAAAGGCGGAGATGGTCGCGAAACTGGAATTTTTCAATCCCTGCGGCAGCTGTAAAGACAGGGTGGGGTTGTCGATGATAGCGGAGGCGGAGAGAAGAGGGCTCATAGATGGAGAAACGGCGATAGTAGAGCCGACATCCGGGAACACGGGCATATCTCTGGCTTTCGTCTGCGCTGTTAAAGGTTATAGATTGATCCTCACGATGCCCGAGAACATGTCGCTCGAGCGTAGAAAACTCCTAAACCTCCTGGGAGCCGAGCTCGTCCTGACCCCGGAGGAAGAAGGGATTCCAGGGGCGGTGAGAAAAGCTGAAGAGTTAGCGGAAAAAGGTTACTACATGCCAAATCAGTTTAAAAACTCAGCTAACCCCAAAATTCACAGGCTCACCACCGCGGAGGAGATCTGGCGAGATACCGATGGTAAGGTGGATATTATCGTCTCGGGCGTTGGAACTGGGGGTACGATCACGGGCGTCGCGGATTTTATAAAAGAGAGAAAGCCCGAATTCAAGGCCATCGCTGTTGAACCCGCAGGTTCCCCGGTTCTGTCCGGTGGAAAGCCGGGCACCCATAAGATTCAGGGAATCGGCGCCGGGTTCATCCCTGGGACCTTAAAAATGGGTCTGATCGATGAGGTTTTGAGGGTTAAAGATGAAGATGCGGGAAGGATGATGCTCAGGTTGGCGAGAGAAGAGGGAATACCCGCGGGCATATCCTCGGGCGCTGCTTTATATGGTGCTCTACAGATCGCAAACAGAAAAGAGAACAGGGGCAAACTGATCGTAACCATATTCCCGGACACTGCAGAGAGATACCTATCAGTAGATTGGCTCTGGGAGTTATGAAGGCAATCGGTTTATTCTCTGGGGGGTTAGACAGCGTTCTGGCGACCAAGCTCATGCTGGACCAGGGGATCGAGGTGGTAGCAATTACCTTCAAAACTCCGTTCACCGAAAACAGTTGGGCACCAAAGATGGCCGACTACCTGGGGGTAAATATAAAAATAATTGAAACGGGAAAAGATTACATTGAAATGGTGAAAAAACCAAGGTATGGTTACGGAAAGAACATGAATCCCTGTATAGCCTGCAGGATATTCATGCTCAAAAAAGCAAAAGAGATCATGGCCAAACAGTATGACTTCATATTCACGGGGGAGGTGCTGGGAGAGCGGCCGATGTCGCAGGGGAAGAGACAGCTAAAGCTGATCGAGAAAGAGAGCGGTTTAGAGGGTCTGATCTTGAGGCCTCTTTCAGCTGGGCTACTTGAACCAACTATGCCGGAAAAGAGAGGGCTGGTGAATAGAGATAGGTTGCTTTCCATTAAAGGAAGAAGTAGAAAAGAACAGATCGCACTGGCGCAGAAATTGGGTTTGAAGGAGTACGCCACTCCCTCGAGCGGCTGCCTGCTTACAGATCCCAACTTCTCCAGGAGGTTAAGAGACGCTTTTAGCCATGGAGAGGAGGACGTGGAACTGCTAAAGTATGGTAGACACTTCCGCCTGCCAAGCGGGAAGAAGGTCGTAGTCGGAAGGAACGAGGAAGAAAACGAGATTATCTCCCGCCTCCTTACTCACGAAGATATCCTGCTAGAAGTTAAGGGTTTACCAAGTCCTATCGCCCTCATTAAATCAAAAAACGCTGAAGATGTGGAAATCGCCGCCATGATCTGCTTGAGGTATAGCGATTGTAAGGGTAAGGGGGAAGTAAAGGTAAACGGGACCTATCTGCGGGTAAAACCCATGGACGATAAGAAACTCGAAGAGATGAGGATATAACGTGCTTTTGTGCAAAGCATCAACCACATTTTTCTTTTTGTGTGGGTGATTTTAGGTACCTCCAAAGGTAGAGGTGTGCAGGGCAACAGATCGATTGGGCGAAAAGATTAATTAAATAAGGGGATATGCTATAGGTAGTGATGCATAATGTGGGATCTTTGGTTAATTGTTAAATTCCTGATTAAATATAAAACAATAGAAATTGAATATGATTGAGATGGTCACTTATTGGTTAATCATAGAGATTCTTGCCATCTTTTTCGCCGGTTGGGGGGCAGGAGTGGTAACGGGTCTGATAGGCGCGAGCGCTGTGGTCATAGTCGTTCCAATTTTGTGCATATTTCTGGGCTATGATCCCTACGTGGCCCAAGGGATAGGCCTTACCACAGACGTAATAGCATCTCTGGTAGCCGTGCATATCTACAAGAAGCATGGAAACATAGATCTTAAATCCGGCCTTCAGATGACTGTCGCTGCAATAATCGCAGCTCAATTAGGTAGCTGGTTATCCAGCCTCATTGAACCTGCCCACTTAAGCTGGGTTGTTGGTACAGTCGTCCTGGTTATGGGTGTAGGCTTTATCCGATCCCCCTTATCCATAACGGTTGATAGCCTCCAGGATAAGATAGTCTCCACCTTCAATCAGAGTATGGACTCCCTTTTCTTCCAGAAAAAACGTAGTTTGTCATCTATACTCTACTACCTTGTAGCGCTCTGTTATATCAATCTTCTACGCAGGAAGTATCTCCCCCATATTCTATTCGGCGCAATAATAGGGCTTATATGCGGGTTCACCGGAGCGGGAGGTGGTGTCATGATACTCCTTGTCCTTACTTTCATCCTTGGGTATAAGATTCACATTGCCGTTGGCACATCAGTACTTATGATGGCCCTCATCGCTTTCTCTGGGGCATTAGGGCACGCCCTTTTTGTTGAGATCCCCTGGCCAGTAATAGTTATAAGCTGCATAGGGGGCGCTATTGGGGCAAGATCGGCCTCGATCTTTGCAAACCTCACCTCGGAGGAGCGGCTAGGAAGAATCGCGGGGGGTGTCTTCGCAGTTCTCGGTTTAATGATGATTGCAGGTGAACTCACTTAGTGTAACGCATCCATCTCATTTAGCACTTCATCGGAACTAGAAGAGACCGCTGCGCGAACATTTTTTATCGATGGTTTAATCTAGCAACAGTATGCGCTACCACGCGAATGGTTCCTCTCAACTGATCATCTCTCTGTCCATTTTATCTATTAGATCTATTCTAACGGGAAAAAGATAAAAGGTAAAATCCGATTCCATATAGATGATCGACGCGTTAAAGTCATGGGAAGAGGAAACAAAGACAAAAGAGAGAAAAGAATTCAAAACGCCCTCAGACATCGAGATAAAAAAGCTATACACTCCACTCGATCTGGGGGACTTTGATTATCTAGAAAAGTCTGGCTTTCCCGGCGGTCGCCCTTTCACAAGAGGGGTGTACCCCACGATGTACCGCTCCAGGTTATGGACCATGCGCCAATACGCTGGCTTTGGAAGCGCCGCAGAGACCAACGAGCGATATAGATATCTGCTGTCCCAGGGACAGACAGGGCTGAGCGTTGCCTTCGATCTGCCCACCCAAATCGGAATGGATTCCGACGCTGAGTTAGCGATGGGAGAGGTGGGCAAGGTAGGCGTCACTATAGATTCGATCGAGGATATGGCCCTGCTTTTCGATTCGATCCCCCTGGCTCAGATCTCAACATCGATGACGATCAACTCCCCCGCAGCCGTCCTTTTAGCGATGTACATAGCCATCGGGGAGAAAAACGGGATAGAGCCGAGCCAGCTCAGAGGAACGGTCCAGAACGACATTTTAAAGGAGTATGTGGCTAGAGGCACCTATATATTCCCGCCCGAGCCTTCCATGAGACTGGTGGCCGATCTGATCGTTTACTGCGCCGAGGAGGTGCCCAAATGGAACGCCATAAGCATAAGCGGGTATCACATGAGAGAAGCCGGCTGCACCGCGGTTCAGGAGGTCGCTTTTACTCTAGCCAATGGAATAGCCTATTGTGAGAGCGTCGTCAAGAGAATGGATATAGACGACTTCGCCCGAAATCTTTCCTTTTTCTTCGCGTGCCACAATAACTTCCTGGAGGAGATAGCAAAGTTCAGGGCCGCGAGACGAGTGTGGGCCAAGATCATCCGGGATAGGTTCCATGCCAAAAAAGACCGCTCATGCATGCTAAGGTTCCACACGCAGACGAGCGGCGTGACCCTAACGGCTCAGCAACCCGAGAACAACATCGTCAGGGTGACGCTCCAGGCCCTTGCTGCAGCTTTGGGGGGCACTCAATCCCTACATACGAACTCCATGGATGAGGCTTTGGCCCTGCCAAGCGAGAAGGCGGTAAGGATAGCGCTCAGAACCCAACAGATAATCGGATACGAGAGCGGCATCACAGACACGGTGGACCCTTTGGCGGGTTCCTATTATATAGAGTGGCTGACGGACCAGATCGAGGAAGAAGCCTGGGAATACATAGACAAGATCGATGAAATGGGGGGAGTGACAAAGGCTATAGAACGCGGCTACATACAGGACGAGATCGCCAAAAAGGCCTACGAGGCGCAAAAAAGGATAGACTCGGGCGAGGATGCGGTTGTCGGGGTAAATCGTTTTTCCGCCGAGGAGGAGCTCGATGTGAGCCTTCTGAGGGTCAGGGATGACGTAGAAATCGAACAGAAGGCAAAACTCAAAGACCTGAGAGAGAGGCGCAAGAGCGACATGGTGGAGAGTTCTCTGCGAACCCTGGAAAGAGGTTGCGAATCCTCCGAGAACCTTGTCCCACTAATACTGGATTGCGTCAAGAGCTATGCCACCATCGGGGAGATATGCGGAGCTATGAAAGAAATATTTGGCGAATATAAACCGACCATACTGATGTAGGAGGTTTTTATGGAAAAAGAGAGGAAGATAGATCATATAGGGATAGCGGTAAAAGATGTTGAGGAAGCGGGAAGAGCATATTCCACCGTATTCGGAGGGGGGTCCGAAACCGAGGTCGTGGAGAGCGAAGGGGTCAAGACGAAGTTCTTTAAAGCTGGCGATACCCGGATAGAGCTGCTGGGGAGCGTAAGGGAGGGAAGCGCTATCCAAAAATTCATCGAAAAAAGAGGTGAAGGTTTACACCACATCGCTATCCAGGTGGAGGACATCGAGGGTGAGATGGCCAGGCTCAAAGAACAGGGGATAAGATTTACGACGGATCAACCCACCATAGGCGCTGGGGGCCATAAAGTCACCTTCATCCATCCCAGATCTCTAAAAGGGATTCTTCTGGAAATGGTGGAAAAAAGTTAAATATGCTGGAGACGACATGATAAGGGTGCTGATCGCCAAGCCCGGCCTGGATGGGCATGACAGAGGGGCCAAAGTGCTGGCAAGAGCGTTGAGGGATGCGGGGATGGAGGTGATCTACACTGGGATAAGGAAAACCCCAGAGGAGATAGCGGATATGGCCATACAGGAGGACGTGGATGTAGTGGGGTTGAGCTGTCTGTCAGGGGCGCACATGACCCTCTTTCCTAAGGTGGTCAATCTGTTGAAAGAGAAGGGTGCCAAAGAGGTGGGGGTTATGGGGGGCGGCATAATACCAAAGGCCGACGCGGAGAAGTTAAGAGCTTGTGGTATCGAGGAGATATTCGGGCCCGGAAGCTCCTTGAAGGAGATCACCGAATCCTTAAAGTCAATAGTAAGGAGAAAGGGTGAAAACGCTTGAGCAGCGACGGCGGTGCTAAGATAAGAGTGCTGATCGCCAAGCCCGGCCTGGATGGGCATGACAGAGGGGCCAAAGTGCTGGCAAGAGCGTTGAGGGATGCGGGGATGGAGGTAATATACAGCGGTTTGAAAAGAACCCCAGAGGAGATAGCGGATATGGCCATACAGGAGGACGTGGATGTAGTGGGGTTGAGCTGTCTGTCAGGGGCGCACATGACCCTCTTCCCGAGGGTAGTCGAACTTTTAAGGGAGAAGGGAGCACCAGACATAACGGTTCTGGGCGGCGGCATAATACCGGACGATGATGCGCAAAAGCTCAGGGAAAAAGGTATAACAGCAGTGTTTGGACCTGGCTCCCTCACATCCTCGATAATAGAGCTGATAAAGGAGAAAGTGAATGGATAGTCGCGAAGAACTCATCGAGCGCTTCTTAGAGGGAGACATAAGAGCGCTATCCAGGCTCATATCTATTGTAGAGGATGGCGACGATGCTCCGCTTCACGAGATTTCCGAGAGGGTTAAAGAGAAAGACGAGAGGGCAAAATGTCTGACCGTAGGGATCACAGGTTCTACCGGAAGCGGAAAGTCCACTTTGATAGGCCAGTTGATAGAGAGAAGTGCTGGAAGGGTCGGCGTTATAGCGATAGATCCCTCAAGCCCTTCGAGCGGTGGCGCTCTACTTGGGGATAGGATCAGAATGGGCCCGAGCAGGGCCTACATCAGGAGCGTGTCCTCGAGGGGAGGGGGGTCAATATCGAAAAGGACCTACGAGATAGCGCGTCTGCTCGAGCTCTTCGGCATGGACCTCATCCTGATAGAGACTGTCGGAGCAGGGCAGGGGGAGGTTGCTATAGCCGAGTTGGTCGACCTCGTCCTGCTGGTCCTCACCCCAGAGAGTGGAGATGAGATCCAGTATCTGAAATCGGGGATAATGGAGCTGGCTGACGGGATAGCTCTCAACAAGTGCGATCTCGATGGTTGGGAGAAGACCTACATCTATCTGAGGAACTGGTATCCCGACCTTAAGATAGTCAAGACAAAGGCCCTAGAGGGAGAGGAGATGGACGAACTTCTCCGCTCTTTGCAGGAACTGGCAGATGAACTTAAGAAAAAAGGAGAACTCCAGAAGAGAAGAGAGAAAAGGGTCAAAAAGTGGATCGAGGAAAGGATGAAGGGGGAGCTAATTGCCAGGCTATTGGACGAGAGAAAAGATGAGATAGAGGAACTGGCTGAAAAGGTGGCTAGAGGAGATTTGAGCTCCAAGAAGGCGATACAAATGGTGAGGATATGATAGAGGTCTATACCGGAAACGGTAAAGGAAAGACCACGGCGGCTATAGGGTTGGCGATAAGGGCCATGGGACATGACCAAAGGGTGAGAATGGTCCAGTTCATGAAGGGTTGGGAGGGTTATGGCGAGCTGGTCACCGCTAAAAAGATAGGCCTCCCGATAGAGCAGTTCGGCAGGAAGGAGTTCGTCGATAAGGACCACCCAGAGGAGAGAGACTTTGAGCTGGCGAGAGATTGCTTTGATAGAGCTATGGAGATCATAGAGAAAAGAGAATGTGATCTCCTGATCATCGACGAGATAAATGTGGCCCTTGAGTACGGGCTGCTGAAACTCGAAGACGTTTTAAAACTGATGGATGCGATTCCATCGGAGATGGAAGTGGTCTTGACCGGGAGGTATGCACATCCTGCGGTGTTAGAGAAGGCGGACCTCGTTACTGAGATGGTGGAGATAAAGCACCCTTTTAGAGAGGGGATCGAGGCTAGAAAGGGGGTCGAATTCTAATTGGGCGGTAAGATGGATGGGAAGATGACAAAAGAGAGAAAAGATAGGTTCACGACCCTATCCGAGATAGAGGTTAAGAGGTTATACATCGAGGAGGATCTTCCCGATTCGAGCTCTATCGGCTTACCAGGGGAGTATCCATTTACGAGGGGAATACACAAGACCATGCACAGGGGGAGGATATGGACGATTAGAGAATTCTCCGGGTACGGCACGCCGGAAGAGACGAACAGGCGTTATAGATACCTCCTATCCCATGGGCAGACCGGGCTGAGCGTCGCGTTCGACTTTCCCACCCTCTATGGCTATGACTCCGATCACTCATTCTCCAGAGGAGAGGTCGGCAGGTGTGGGGTGGCGGTGGATACCCCAAGGGATATGGAGATAATATTCGACTCCATACCCCTCGACAAGATAACGACCTCGATGACGATAAATGGGCCCGCGCCGGTTCTATGGGCTATGTACATAGCTAATGCGGAGAAGCAGGGGATAGGCAAAGATGAGATAGGGGGGACGACCCAGAACGACATTTTAAAGGAATACATCGCCCAAAAATCCTGGATGCTCCCGCCAGAGCCTTCCTTAAAGCTTATCGTCGATACCTTCGAATACGGGTCCAGATATGTGCCCAAATGGAACACAATAAGCATCAGCGGTTACCATATTAGAGAAGCTGGATCCACAGCTGTCCAGGAACTCGCCTTCACTCTGGCGGATGGGATGACCTATGTTAAAGCAGGGGTCGAGAGGGGCTTAGACATAGACGATTTCGCGCCAAGGCTCTCCTTCTTCTTCAACGCTCACAACGATATCCTCGAGGAGGTCGCTAAGCTCAGAGCCGCCAGGCGCATATGGGCCAGGTTCATGAAAGAGGAGATCGGGGCGAAGAAGCCCAGATCGTGGATGCTTCGCACTCACATCCAGACGGCGGGCTGCTCCCTGACCGCCCAACAACCGGAAGTCAACATAATAAGGGTCGCCTACCAGGCTCTCGCTGCCGTATTGGGGGGCTGTCAATCCCTGCATACAAACTCGATGGATGAAGCTTTTGCCCTGCCAACTGAAAAAGCGGTTCAAATAGCTCTCAGAACTCAACAAGTTTTGGCACACGAAAGCGGCGTCGTCAACACCGTAGATCCGCTGGGTGGATCGTACTTCATCGAATCGCTGACGGATGAGATGGAGGCACAGGCGAATCGCTACTTCGAAGAGATAGATAGGCTGGGAGGCGTGCTCAAATGCATAAGGGGGGGATATTTTCAGAGGGAGATAGCCGACAGCGCCGCAAAATATCAGAGAGAGGTGGAGAGTGGGGAAAGGACAATCATAGGTGTAAACGCATTCCAGACCGGCGAGAGGCCCAGAGTCGAGGTGCTCAAGATAGATCCGGAGGTGGATAGAAGGCAGATAGCAAGGCTAAAAGAGGTGAAAGCTACTAGAGATGAATTCAAGGTTGAACGAACCTTAGATGCGCTCAGGAAAGGGGAAGAAAACGGTGAAAACGTGATGCCCTACCTCGTCGAGTGCTCTAAAGCCTACGCGACGTTGGGCGATATGTGCGATGTCTTGCGCTCGATACATGGGGAGTATAGAGAACCGGCGATTTACTGATATTCCCACCAATCAGCCCATAGAAGAGGTAAATTATTTATTTGCTAATCCCCTGCATCCTACTGAGCTCTATGATGGCAACGACTGCAATTCACCAGCAAATTTAAAGGAAGGTAATACATGAGTGGTTTGAATCAAACGATTTCCGCTATAGATCCAATCGATCTTGATGCGATGGAAAACGCTCGAATTCGACAGAACGACCTCATAAAGCCTCAGGGGAGTCTCGGAAGGCTGGAGGAGCTCTCGATAAGATTGTCGGGCATTAAAAAGAAATTTCCACGTTTAGAGCACAAAGCCATAATCACTATGGCCTCGGATCACGGCGTCACAGCGCAGAGAGTAAGCGCCTATCCCAAAGAGATCACGGCACAGATGGTCTACACCTTCCTGTCGGGGAAGGGTGGAATAAACGTGCTCGCCCGTCTCGCCGGAGCGCGCGTGATCGTGGTCGATATGGGCGTCGCCTCAGAATTGCGCCCCAGCCCCCGCCTCATCTCAAGGAAAATCGCCCCGGGAACCCGCGATATGACCCAAGGGCCTGCCATGACTCTCAAAGAAGCCAAAAAGAGCGTAGAGACGGGGATCGATATTCTAAAGGGAGAATGCGCCAGGGGTCTGGACATCGTCGGAACTGGGGATATGGGCATCGGTAACACTACTCCAAGCAGTGCTATATGCTCCGCGATAACTGGCAAATCCGTGGCTGAAATAACTGGAAGGGGCGCTGGTCTAAACGATGAGCAGTTATCGCACAAGATAGATGTGATCCAAAGAGCGCTAAAGGTGAACACTCCGAACGCCGCAGATCCGTTAGACGTGCTCGCCAAGGTCGGGGGTTTCGAGATCGGTGGGTTAACGGGAATAATCCTGGGTGCCGCAGCCAATAGAATCCCGGTGGTCATCGATGGCTTCGTCTCCGGCGCTGCAGCGCTTATAGCTGCCGCCCTTTCGCCGGGGGTTAAAGAGTACCTCATAGCCTCGCACCTTTCTGCCGAGCCCGGGCATAAAGCGATGCTTGAGCACCTTGGATTAAACCCTCTGCTGGACCTTGGGCTACGGCTGGGGGAGGGGACGGGCGCGGCGCTTGGCATCTTTCTGGCCGAAGCGGCGGCCAGGACCCTTATCGAGATGGGTACCTTCAGCGAATCCTTGAAGGGTATGAGATGAAATTTCTGGCGGCGTTGCAATTTCTAACGACGATCCCGATCAGGCGAAAATTTAGCGATGAGGAGGTGGGGGGCTCTTTGAGTTATTTCCCCCTGGTCGGCCTTATCCTCGGCCTGATCCTGGCTGCTTTGTGCTGGCTTCTTGGTTTTTTGCTGCCCATCGCTCTGGTTGACGTCCTGCTTATCATATCGCTTGTTGCCCTCACCGGGGCGCTCCATCTGGACGGTTTCCTGGACGCGTGTGATGGACTTGCCTGCCACGGGACCCCGCAGGAGAGATTGGATATCATGTCCGACAGCAGAGCTGGCGGCATCGGCGCTGTGTGCGTCTTTTCTCTCCTACTGCTCAAATATATCTCTTTAACCACTCTGCCGGAATCCATTAAAATAGAGGCTTTAATACTCATGCCGGTCATGGGCCGCTGGAGCATGTCCTATACCATCTTTGCCTACCCATACGCCAAATCTCATGGGTTGGGCAAACCCTTCAAAGAAGGAAGCGGTCCGAGAAACTTCGCGATCGCGACCGGCGTGACGTCGTTCATTGCGCTCGTCGTCGGTTGGATGTGGGGCCTGATCGTCATGTTCGGAATCTGGATAATCGCGATGGGGATGGCTTCATTCCTGGGAAAAAGGTTTGGAGGGCTCACCGGCGATTGTTACGGAGCGATCGCCGAGGTGACAGAGGTTGGAGTGCTGATAATGGCCTCGCTATTCGTGCACAACGGCTGGATTTGTTAGGAGGCAAAATGGTTTGCATATTGATACTTGGTGGAGCTAGAAGCGGCAAGAGCCGTTTCGCGCAGGAGCTGGCCTCTCAGTTTGGGGAGGAGGTCCTATTTGTCGCAACTGGATCTCCCCTTGACGAAGAGATGAGGCAAAGGATAGAGGAACACAGGAAAAACAGACCTGGGAGCTGGCGCACCCTCGAAGTTTCAACTAATGCAGGAAAAAAAATAGCGGATTCCGGAAAACAGGTGGTGGTCCTGGATTGCATAACACTCCTTATAAACAATGTTATAGAGGAGCATAACGGCGAAAATCCCAAAGGATGGGTCTCGCGAGAGATCGAGGAGCTGATAGAGTGCATCGACAAGATTGACGGCACATTCATCATCGTGAGCAACGAGGTTGGAATGGGGATCGTCCCGGCATCGAAGTTAGGGCGCACCTATCGAGATCTGCTGGGCTGGGCTAACCAGGAGCTCGCCAAATGCGCCGACGAGGTCTATCTCATGATAGCGGGCATAAAGATAAAGATAAAGCCCTGATAGGGGCAATACCTGATAGTCCTTGCTTTATACCTGATCAGTTACGAGCTTTCCCGAATTATGTGATACAGAATCCCAAAAGATACGGCTGCTACAATCAAGAGCGGTACCCCGATCTCCATCGAACCCAATATAACGAGACCAGTCCCCATCAAACCTGTGAGTATGAATGAGCATCCCCAGATCCATGTTATCCAGTTTCTCATCATTGCGCCCTTTTCTATCGGAATTCCTGTGCGCTTTGCGACGGGACCCCAAAGACCGTTCGGTCTGATTTTCTCATAAAATGAGTCCAACACCTCATCTTTTTCCGGTTTCGCCTCTCCGCATCGATACAGATGCAATGTATAGGTGATTATTGATCGCTCAGATCATGTGCGACGTTTCATTGCCCATAGTAATCGCTGCGCCAGCTATAGGTTTTCCCAGATCATCTAAAATTCTTCCTTTTACCATACATCTGTTATCCGGGTAGCCATAGTAATAAGGTATTACATCGGGGATGGTCACAGGCAATAACCCATTCGCTTCGCTCTCTCCGAATAGAACATTCACCGCTTCGCTTACAGATTCCTTTCTGATGGTATACGTCGCAATGTAACCGTTTACATCCGGGAAGAACCTCAGATCGTATGGGTCTCTCATACCGATTACAACGACCTTATTCCCATCATTTAATAGAGCGTTGATGAGTTTCACCTGCCCCTCATAACCGGGGTGAAATGCAGGGGCCGGAAAGTTTTGAGTGCCGATTATCACGACCTCTGCATTCTTGGCGAGTTTTCTCGCTATTTTGATTTCTAGATCGCAGGTGTTCTGGGTTACAAAGATATTCTGTGTATTCGGATTATGGTCTTTAACTTCTTTACTCAGCTTTCCCTCGTTTTCGCCAAGAGTATTTATCGCCCCTCCGATATCTATTATCTCTATTACCAACAAATCATTTCCGTCTAATCTCAACGGAACGATGCCCTCATTTTTAACTAACGTTATCGAATCCCCTGCGACCCTTCTCTCGATTTCTTTATGCTCAGCGCAACCGACGATTTTTTCCGCTTTAGCCGGGTCGACGTATCTGTTGTCCCATAAACCCAGTTTTTGTTTTAGTGTTAAAATGCGACTGACTGCATCATCGATCCTTTCCATCGATATTTTTCCGTTTCTTACAGCGTCTTTTACGGCATTTATACGATCTTCAATGTTGATGGTATCCAGTATTATATCTGCACCCGCCTGAATTGCCATTACACACGCTTCATTCGAACCATAATTCTTTGTAATTGCCCCCATGGCCATGGCATCCGTTATGACCACGCCTTCAAATCCCATCTCGTTTTTCAATAGATCCGTCAATATAGGCCTGGATAAGGTTGCGGGTTTTCCGGAATCGTCAAAAGCGGGATAGATTATGTGTGCAGTCATTATCATGTCTACGCCTTCATCTACCGCTTCCTGGAACGGTGCTAACTCCACTGAGTATAATCTGGATTTATTATGTGGAACGATCGGCAACCCGGTGTGGGAGTCTATGCTCGTATCGCCATGCCCCGGGAAATGCTTCGCACACGCCGCAATTCCCGCATCCTGCATTCCCTTTGTCATCGACGTTCCCATCATACTCACAAGGTCCGGGCTCTCTCCAAAACTTCTAACGCCGATTATCGGGTTATCGGGATTGCAATTGACGTCGTACACTGGAGCGAAGTTGACATTTATTCCGACAGCGTTCAGTTCCGTTCCCATGATATGCCCCATCTGATACGCGTCTTCTTTATCTCCTGTCGCACCGATCGCCATATTTCCAGGGCCAGTAGTAGAATACAGTTGTAGTTTAGCCCACGCACCCCCTTCATGGTTTGCTGATATGAACAGGGGTATTCCCAGCCTCGTTTTTTCCGCAGATTCTTGCATGGAATTCGTCAATTTCGCAACCTGCCCTGGGCTTAGCGTGCTCCATTCATAGAGTACTACTGAGCCGATATTGTATTTTTTACCATATGGCTAACTTGATGCGATGTCGCACCAAAGTCAAAAGAAGTAATCAGCCACATCTGGCCTACCTTTTCTTCGAGAGTCATTCTTGATAAGAGATCCTCAACACGCTCCTCAATCAGAGGATCAGGATCCTTATAGGATGAGCCATCGCCTACTTTGTCACTTTTTGCCTTATCATCGAACACATCAGACGCCATTTGTGAAAATGGATTATTGCCCGTCTTTTTTCCAGTTGTACATCCAACAAATGTCGTTCCTATTACAAGCGTCGTTATCAACACTGCTGAAGCCTTACTCATTTTTTTGCTTTCCATTTTCCACTCCGTTTTTTAGCAATCTTGTTCTTTAATTTTCTATACCGCCTGGATACTTAAGCCTTACCGGTGCTTATCTTTTCACGAGATGCGTTAAATGAGATGTTGCATGAAAAGAATCTAAATAGTCTCATGAGAATCTAAATAGAAAAATCTATATAACTATGGAAAGCTCTTGATAGATATAGAAGACTGAGACGGATAAATCAAGAAGAGGTGAAAATTTGAAGAGAGCCAACGAAATAAAAAGATGTGTCAAGAGTTTCTCTATAGCTCTGGCTTTCCTGGCAATACTGCCAGCCATAACGTTTCCGATAGATGGAGACCGGGAGGAAAATGAGTTTCCGCATATTGGAGTAGTGGAAGAAGCCTTTCCTAAGATCGAGAAGAAGTACCCAATAGATGAGATCCGCTTTCCGCTTTCCGCTGTGCCGGTAATACTCGAGAGGGGCTCTACCTTCGAGGCAGAGATCGATATTTCAGCACATGGTATAGAGCCAGATGATTGGGGTTTTTACATCGCCTCTTCCAATTCCGAGGTGGTATACGAGTATGAGCTTGGGATAGAGCGCGTTGTAAAAAATGAGGGACGGTATGATATAACGTTAAGAGTGCCCACTAACGTTTTTGAGGGGCTCTATGATCTCTATATGGTGGCCTACGGGGAAGAGGAGATATGGGATAGACAGCCAAGAGCGGTATCGGTGGCGGAGATCGATGGTGATTTTACCTTTGTCCATTGGACAGACCCACATTTAGGCGACTTCCTGAGGCAATTCACCGGTGGGATGGAACAGGGATATGGCATTCAAACCACCCTAGACCTGATCGATGGCTGGGAATTGGCCCAAAAGTCGATAGATGAGGTAAACCTGATCCATCCCGACTTCGTCCTCATTACAGGAGATATAGTCTATGGTTTTATATATAAATATGAGTATCCTGTCTTTTACGAACTGCTCCAAAAATTCGACGCCCCCACCTTCGTCTTTCCGGGAAACCATGATGTCGATTACATTCTACCATTCATGGAGGATGGCTGTGAGTTCTACCAGAGGTACGTGGGGCCGATGAGCTACTCGTTCGATTACGGAGAGGCGCACTTCACCATGGCCAACTCCAACAGCGGAACCCCAGATCTTTTGAGGTTGGGCGTATTCGGCATTTCTTTAACGGTCATAGGCTGGATAAGCGACGAGCAGTTCAGATGGATAGAAGAGGACCTGAAGGCAAATCAGGATGCTGAGCTGAGATTCCTATGCCTCCACCACACTATCCTCCACTATAATCTTGACAAGATATTCCCCTTCCCCACGATCTATGATTGGTGGGTAGGAGATTGGGAGAGAATGATGGGGATTATAGCGAGGAATAACGTCTCCTACGTTCTGTACGGACATGGGCATGAGGACTGGGTCGATCTTGTCGGCAATACCACCTTTATCGAGACCACAAGCTGCGGTGCTGGGGCCGGGGAATACTGGGGTTACAGGATAATAGAGGTGGAGGATTGGGAGGTGGCATCATATAACTACAAAGAGCCCAGACATTCGGTCCCCATCTTCAAACTTGAAGCCGAGTACGAAGAGGAAGATGGTTACATAAACGAGGCCGAGTATACTAACGATCTGGACATGGATTTGGAGATATTGCTCAAGTTCTATATACCTCTGGGGGAATATGAGATAGATTCAGAAAGCGAGATCGTTTCAGTCCAGAGCCGAGAAGGGGCAGAGAGCCAGGAAGTCTTGATAATTATCTCGGCTGAGGCTGGATCTGAGGGTGAGGTAAGTATCGACTATTGACCCTCTTAACTCAATTCCCCACCTCACTTTTCTCATCATCGAGATCCAAAGAGGGCTTCTTATCACTGGAGCTATAGAATAAATCTATAGATCCTCCAAAGTGGGATATCTCATAGAGTCTGAGGATCTTGAAACAGTGCTGACATTTCTGCGAGGATACAACGCGGAATCGCAAAAATAATTTTATCCCAAAGCCCACATGCCTACATGTCTCTCAGCTTACTCCTCCGACCTATATCCAAATGAACAGAAAAGATAATTAGTCCCAAACCCTTAAGGAATGCCATGGAGATAATAGATGGAAAGAAGATAGCCGGGGAGGTAAGAGAAGAGCTAAAAAGCAAAGTCGCGAAGCTAAAGGAAGGGGGCGTCACCCCTGGCTTAGCGGCGATAATCGTGGGGGATGACCCAGCTTCTCGATCCTATCTCAAAGGCATATCGAAAGGCTGCGGTAACATCGGCATAAACATGGAGACCTTCGAGCTCCCAGCCGATGCAACTCAGGAGGATCTAGAGAACAAGATCGAGGAGCTGAATAGAGATGAAAAATTCCATGGGATCATTCTGCAGCTCCCCTTGCCCAAGCATTTGAACGCTTTAAAAGCCGAAAGCGCCATTTCGCCCAGGAAGGATGTTGACGGGACCAATCCGGTCAACACGGGTAAGCTCCTGTTAGGGGAGGATACATTTCTACCCTCAACCCCTTACGGAGTGCAACAGCTTTTAGTCAGGAGCGGGAACAACCCCGAAGGAAAGAACGTGGTGATATGCGGGAGGAGCAACATCGTCGGAAAGCCGTTGATGGGTATCTTAATGCAAAAGAGGGAGGGGGCCAACGCTACGGTTACGGTCTGTCATACTCGCACAAAAGATCTGCCCTCCGTCACCAGACAGGCCGACATTTTAATCGCGGCCATGGGCAGGCCCAAGGTGATAACCGCCGATATGGTTGGCGAGGGGGCGGTGGTAATAGATGTTGGAGTGAACAGCGTTGAGGATCCCGAAACCGGGAAGCGGAAGTTGGTAGGTGATGTCGATTTCGACAACGTAAAGGAAAAGGCCTGCGCCATAACTCCAGTTCCAGGTGGCACGGGGCCCATGACTGTGACCATGCTGATGGCAAATACTGTAAGGGCCTGCGAGATTCTGATGGGGTAAAATATGGCGGAAATATTGGATGGCAGGAAGATATCGAAAGAGATAAGGGGAGAGCTAAAGGAAAAGGTGGAGAAGCTGGAAGCTCTTGGGATAACGCCAACTCTGGTCGGAATTCTGGTGGGCGAAGATCCCGGATCTGCGTCTTACATCCGGCTAAAGGAGAAGGGGTGCGAGCAAGTTGGCATATGTCCAGTGATGTTGAGGCTGCCCCAGGATACGACCGAGGAGAAGGTTCTGGGAGAGATCCAGAAGCTCAACGAGGACCCGGACATGAGCGGAATATTCATCCAGCTGCCTTTACCCGATCATATAAACGAGACAAACGTACTAAATGCTGTAAGGCCGGAAAAGGATGTGGATGGCTTCCATCCGTTGAATGTGGGGAGATCATGGCTCGGCCAGGAAGCTTTTCTACCGGCAACTCCCATTGGGATATACGAGATGCTTACAAGAAGCGGGTATGGAGTAAAGGGTAAAGAGGTGGTCATCGTAAATGTCGATAGCCTGGTGGGAAAGCCCCTGGCGTCGATCCTGGTAAAAGAGGGGGCTAACGTGACCTTCTGCCAGCCCTCCTCGCCACAGATAGAGGACTATACCAAAAGGGCTGATATACTTGTAGTCTCGGTCAATTCCCCCAAGTTCATAACCGCCGACATGATCAAAGATGGTGCCGTGGTCATAGACTTCGGATTCAACTACATCGACGGTAAAAGCCTGGGAGATGTAGATTTCGATGCGGTGAAGGAGAAGGCTGGGGCCATTACGCCTGTCCCGGGGGGAGTGGGGCCGATGACCGTGACCATGCTTTTGGCCAACACTGTAAAGGCATGTGAGATGGCCCACGGTTGAGGTAGGGGCTTTGGCGCGCTGGAGACATTGAAAATGATTTGACGATGAAGATTAGCGATCAGCCTGGGGTGCACACACAAAGTCTCGGATATCATTCCAATTTGGAGGGATATGCGAACTTGAGTTTGGATATAAAGAGCTATACAAAATGCCAATGTAATAGGTTTAGAAATTGAGAGGATGATATTATGGCAACAGTAAAAGAGACGGTGCGATTGAATACAACGCCTGATAAAGTCTGGCTCTTTGTCATTGAGCCTGAAAAGCTGATGCAATGGAGAACAGATATTAAGAAGTTTGAAATGATTGACAAAGGGCATCCGGAGGTAGGGAAACGTTTCTACATTGAAAAAGAAGTTAGAGGCGAACCTCGAAGATTTGACAGTACAATTGTACAGTTAGAGGAAAATCGGAGGTTCGCGTTTGAAGCAGAAGCAACTGGCTTCGCAAAAGTAAGCGCAGTCTACGAGATCATCCCAGAGGGGGGCAGATGCAAGTTTATCATTAACGAAACAGTAGACGTGCTTACAATGAAGTTTTTAAAATCGTTTTTCGACAGAGTATTTATCCAAAGAGGCTTGGCAAAGACAATCAGAGGCTTCTTGGATAACCTGAAGGATATTATTGAAGATTCGCGAGGAAAATTTCTATGAAAAAGAACTTTCACATATTCCCACCAATCTTAACTGGGATTAACTTCGCCATTCTGTTACCCATCGGAATACTATTTCTGAGGACTGAACTGAGCCTTTGGGACTATATCTCTATAGCAGCCGGGGGCATCTTGACAATCATATTTGTAGTATCTCTTGTTTCAACTCATAAAATTGAACAAGCGCACATGAAGCCTAACGATGTTGATAAGCTTATAACAGATGGGCCTTATTCGATAGTACGACATCCCAATTTCACAGGCATTATTTTTATGAATATCGCCTACCTATCTTTCTTTAGAACATTATGGCTTATTCCCCCAATCTGTGTGTTCTTTGTGCTTTGGTATTTCGAAGCGAGATCCGAGGAAAGTGTATTGATAGCAAAATTTGGAGAGGCGTATAGAAATTACATGAAGACTACGGGTATGTTCTTTCCAAAATTATTCAAGCCCAAAACATAAGTTTATGATGCGAGAAAATAACAATCTGCCACGTCGCCTAACACAGTATATACGGCTCACTTCGTTCGCCCAAATTTCGGTTTCGCCAAAACTTCTTTTATCCGCGGGACGTTGAGTCCAATCGCTGACTGCGGGCGCCGAAAAGAGGATTTATAAGATTTGTTTCTAACCTATGAGATTATGACAAACGATGTATGGAAAAGTAGATATCTTGATGCTTACGATAAAGTATTGCTTAATTCTGATATCTATTTAGCGGTTAGAAACTTTCATGTAAATGCGATGAAAAAATGTAAAATTGTTTTGGATAGTGGTGCTGGTACTGGTAACGTTACAGAAGAATTATTGAAACAAGGTCATGTTGTTTACGCAATTGACACAAGTAAAAAAGCACTTGAGATATTGAGGAAAAAATGCACAAAATATGACCAGCGACTCAAAATTTACGATATAAGTGCTGAACAATTGCCATTTGATAATGAGAAATTTGATGGTGTTACATCCATGTTCACAGCTCATTTTGTTGATGATTTTGATAAATATTTGACGGAGCACTACAGAGTCCTACGAAAAAATGGCATTTTTGCATTTACAGGGAGGACCTCTGGAGAAAATATGAAATTAGTCCTTGAATCCTATGAAAACTCTCTAAGAAAAAGAGACCTGTTTCCAAAACTTGCCCCAGAAATGAATATAATGAGAAAAAGCATTCTGGGTAAAGTAAGCAAAATTGTAAAACAAGGTTATGCATCAAAAGAGACGAAAAAGATATTAGAAAATATTGAGTTCAAGAATATACGGGAATTCCCAAATCCATATTTTGGTCAGTGTTATTCATTGATTGCACACAAATGAAAGGCGCACTCCGTCAGCGACTTCTTCGCCGGCTTCGTCGGCTCGACCGCTCCAAGTATTCGCGGGAACTTAACAGCAGTTATTTGTTCGGCTCACTTGAGGCCTAGCTCTCTCCTAATAGAGATTCAAGTTCCCCAAATGGTTTTTCCCCTGCAATTTCCATGTTGCAGGCATAGATGCTATGTACTGGCAAATAGCTATAGATCCCGAGTCGAAAATTTTTTAGCCGTCTTGGCCAATTCATATCCATCCAATCTGGATGAAAGATCTATGTCCAGGTATGCTGCATGCTCGTTGAAGTAGGGCTCTCCCAACCTGGAGAAGACCGTTATCCCCAATCCACCGTGCCAAACGTTCACACCATCGCATGGTTCGTGGGATCTGATCAACGTCTTAGCACCGGTCAACCTCAGGAAATTTTCAGTTACGTCCTTCCCGAATATTTTGCCGATCCCTCTATAGGAGGGCATCGTCCCATCTGCATCTCCAGGGTCGTTCCAGAGGATTTCTTCTTGAACTTCCTCACCTCCTATCTGATCCATGGACTCCAAATAGGAAGGAGCCCCTCCATGAACCATGGCATAGTTTCCTATCGCCAATACCGGCAGTCCCTCCCAGAGCTCGCGAAGGGCCCGGTAAGTCCTATCCCATCCCTCCCCATATCTCTCTTTTAGTACAGAGGGAAGGTCGTGCGGGTAGACCACATCGCTCTCGTGATTCCCCCTGAGCATTATGACTCCCTCTGGACAGTCTGCCTTCAGTTTCAATACTCTCTGATATACCCCTACCTGCTCCTCACCCCTATCGGCGTAGTCCCCCAGGAATATCAGCATCCCCCCCGAAAATCTCCTGAGGATGTGGTTCAAACTCCTCAGATCTCCATGGATGTCCCCTATCACCATAGCCCTCCCATCAAATGGAAGACGTACCACCTTCTCTCCATTTAGACCTTTTTTGATCCTGGAGATAAGGCCCAAAAGATCAGAAGACATATACCAGTACCACCACTACCGAGCCGTATTTGCCGTCTACATCGAACGAGATTTCCCTGCTCTTAAAGCTCTTTAGCTTCATGCCCCTGATCTCGCCCATCCTTTCCAGCTTTGATTTCACCTCATGCCTTATGTATTCAGATGAGCTATGACCATGTTGCTCAGCTACTATCCCATACCCTTTACCGTTCTCATCCTCACATACGCCCCATCCAAGACCACAACCGATAAGTTCGCCGGATACGCCATCCTCTCTGCTCAATACGCAGAAAGTGATTGTCCCCGGCGCTATGCTCACTGGGTTTACCTCCCTGGCATCAGCAGGGATTATAGAGGAGACTGTGACCAGGTTACATCCTGCCAGATTGGCGTCTTTCAAAGCCCTGTCGAAAGCGTTGAGCTGAGAGAGCCCTTCTGATCCCCGACCCGCTGTAACGAAGAAACCCTTTGGAAGCAGGTTTTCCCACATCAAGGCCAGAAAAAGGAAACCCCTTATTTTTGTTTCGATGACTAGAGCACTATCGCAAAAAGCGCGACCGTCAGACCCACACCAACCAATGTACCGGTGCTTACAAGAAGCGCCGTAAAGCTGGAGTCCAATCCCTCCTCAGCGCTGTATACCATGGTCAGAACGGCTGGCGGGGCCGCAGATCCTATCAAGACGGTCAGAGCTTCAAGATCTTCAAGCCCAAACGTGAATATGAGCGCGCATGCCACTCCAAGCGAGAGCAGGAACCTTATCGCCAATGAGATCGCTACCCATCCGAACGATTTGGACTCTTCGGGCAATTCTAGACTCATGCCCATAGCGATCATGATCAGAGGTACGGTAGCGCTATCCAACATCGATATAAATCCCTCGAACATCCAGAGAGAGGTTTCAGTCAGGTTGAGCCAAAGCCCGATTAAGAGCGCATAGAAGGGGGGAAAGGAGAGCAACCTTCTCAGCAAACCATTTCCCCCCTTTCCACCATAGGTGATGGCGACATAGTATGCGAGCCCATACATGAGAAAGATCTGACCAACATCGAAGAAGACAATCCTCGCCAGACCTTCGCTTCCCAGATAGGCGCTGAAGAAGGGATACATGAATAGGGCAGTGTTCATGGAGCTGCTGCCTATGATGAAGGCGCCCCCCTTCTCCCTATCCATCTTTGAGCTTTTATACGTCAGATAGGATACGCCATAACAGGCGATTCCCACCAAAAAAGAGGAAATGGGCAGGAATGCCCAATCTGGGTTTATGTCCACAAATGTCAAAGCCATTATCACGGTGCAGGGCAAAGTAATATAAAGTACCAGCTTTGTTATGATGGCAGCATCCTCGTTTTTTAGTAAGCCCACCCTCTTGATCAGGTAACCTATCGCTAAAAGGGCTATCAGGAATAGAGCGTTAAGCACTAAAACTCCTCTAAATCAACCTCAAGACCCGCAACAGGAATCTCCAAAGAGAAGTTATCAAGAACCTCAAGATCGAGTTCACCCATTACGCCTATTTTTTTCCCTTTAACCTCTATCGAACCGCATCTACCATCTATGAAACTTTTATGCTCGCAGGTCTTGACCTCTTCCTCGAACCCGAGCTCCCCCAGAAGCTTTTTCGCGCAGCCCTTTATCTCCGTGAAGGAAGCCCTCTCATACATCACCATCGCGCTGACTCTTCTTTTGTTTTTGCCGTTGATGACGACATCCCCCACTTCAAATAACTTGAGGGGTTTGGCCCTGCTTTCGTTATCCTTCAGAGAGCTCAACAGGCCGGGGATAAGCGAACTTCTCAGCATGGACTGCATCTCAGATAGAGGGTTCAATATTTCTACGGAGCTTTCATCCGTGATGTGCGCTTCCTCATTGAGTCGATGTGAGGTGAGGGCTAAGGATGCGATCTCCTGGTAGCCCATGCCTACCATTATATCCCTAACGTCATTTGATAACGAGTTGATGCTGAGCTCCTCTCCAACGGTGGACTCTCGAGGCCCTCTCGGCCTCATTTTCATGTAGCCGTACGCTATAGCCGCATCCTCTACCACATCCGCGGGATGCAAAATATCGACCCTGTAGGGCGGGATCCTGGCTTTATCGCCTTCCAGTTCTATCCCCATCTTTCTAAGTAGTGGGCACCAATCAGCATCAAACCCCAAAACTTCCTTAGCGTATCTTTTATCGAACTCCACGGAATCCCAGGAGAGGTCGGGCGTCTTCTCACCTGCGGTCAAAACCCGTCCTATCCTCCCACCCCTCTCTATAATTGAGCAGCAGATTATGTTTAGAGCGTTTGTGATCGTAGTGAGGTCAGTTCCAGTCACATCTATGAAGAGTCTTTTCGTGGAACTCTCCAATCTCGTCAAGTTGCCGTTGATTATAGGGGGGAAGGATAGCACATCCCCATTTGCATCCACTATCATAGGATAGCCTTTCGCGTCCCGCAAAATGTGCCCGTACTCCCTGCCCTGCTTGGTGGAATTGAGTATCTCTTTTATCGTCATGTCTCTGTTACCATCCAAAGGTGTAAAGCTAAAATCAGCTGGTACGGCCCTGTATACAAAGGGGGGTTTTACCATATCCAGATCATGAAGGCCTATAGCGCCTTTCTTCCTCTCCCTGCATATCGACTTGTGGAGGATCTCCTGGAGTGCTATGAGATTTAAGTTCAGTTCCAAACCGAGAGGGCCATCCAGCTCCGCTACGGTCGTCACTATGTAAGGTCGGATGGGGACCTCTTCGGCCCTCAGCTCGATCCCGGAATCAAAGGTCGAATATCTCCTTTTCTCATCTTCTGGGCTCCTCTTCTCAAGGAAGAGAGCTAAAGCCCTGGCCAGCCCTTCCACCGAGAATAGATCGGCCCTGTTCGGCAAGAGTTCGACGGAAATCGTTGACCTGGTGAGAGCACCCACATCTGCCCCAAATCCCATCAAAAGATCCAGCAGGAGGCTATCCTCGACCTTAAAGTTCATCAAATCGAATATTTCTTTCTTATCAAAGGTCACGGTTACCATATCATCTCCTCCATCAGCCCTTCTACACGGGATTTTACCCATCCTGCGGCTAGCACATGAGCCGTTGAGGCACATCTGAAGCAGAGGGCTCTAGACACCTGATCGTTTAACGCGCAGGATCTGGCACCCGATAGACAGCTCATGTCTCGGTTAGCGCCTGTCACCTTCGCTGGTGCCTCATCGGCCGTCAAAACCATACTGCTCTAATCCCCATTAAGTATTTATTATTTTTTTAAGGCTCTCCATTTAGTTGTGGTCCCAGGAAACTCTGAGGTGACAGCTTGTATAACGTCAAGAAAATAACAAAAAAAGCGCCATGGGCATGACGATCTGCATCAAGACGAAAAAGATGAATGCCCAGGAGGCGCCCCCAATGAGCGCGCCTACCAGCGGGCCAATCAGATCGATTCTCCCCTCACGAAGACCAGTGATGAAGAAGTGCATGCCAACGACCGAGGCGATGAGGACGCCTATCAAAAGGCTGGTTCTCATATTAATGGGCGTGGCGATCGCAAAGGGGGTCATACCGATCGCGGAGATAAAGGATTTTTCAAAACCTTGGGGGCCCGTATCTGATTCTATCTCCATGATCCTCGGAAATTTAAGCCTGTCTGAGATAAATGACCCCAGCTTCAGGAGGTGCGGCAGAGGGCTTGCGACTTCTGGTGAAATCTCGGGTGCTGGCAGCATGGCGAAGGTCAGATCCTCGGGCTCCAGTTCCATCCATTGTTCGGAATCCGGGTCCTCTGCTACCGGGGACAGCACGGGATTGAATCCATCGCGATATGTAGCGTCCAGCAGAAGATAAACCCCGCTCATCCGCGTACCCATCATATCTTTTGAAGGGAGATAACCCCTTATCGGCTCGCCATCCTCGCCTGTCACGATCTTGATTGCCTCTTCATTTCCCGTTTCCCACTTTCCTATCCCCCATCCCGGATCCTTGAGCATAACGAAGGCGTGCCCAGCGGCCGGGATGTACCGGGTGGAGTCGGGGACGGGATAGCCCCTCTTCCCCAGCTCCGTATAGATCAACTGGGCTCCTATATACCCGAATCCAACCTCTAGCCCGATCATCTCCAGGAGGGAAGCCAACATTAAGGATTTGCCCATACAATTGCTCGTCCGATAGTAGGCGACCTCGACAGGGGACTTTATGGCGAAAAGAATGGGAAAAAGATCCAGAATTTCGAAATCAGCAAACCTCCAGAGATCCATCTCTTCCGATGGGTCAAAAATTGATGAGCCGAAAGCCATCATGCTAAGAGGGGTAAGGGCCAGAGCCAGTAACGCTTTTTTGGGGGCCACAACGGAAGGGAACTTTATTTCGTTTGCGCAGTAGGAGAAAAAAAGCTCCGTTAGCTCTCTTTTAGCCTCCAGGTCTAATTTCTGGAGATCTGAGGCGCGCCCGGTAAAGCCGGCACTTCGAGCTAGCGGAAGCAGAACCTCGTTTTCTATGTAATCCCGGGCCATCATGCTGTATTCGTCCCCAATTCTACCGGTGGTATGGGCTACGAGCTCATCGCAATATCTAAAGAAGGCCACCGGAGGCCAACCCGGATATAGTAAGGATATCAGGTCGCCCATATTCGCCATTCTCAGCTTCCAGTAATACTTTAAAAGCTCTTGAGGAGGGTCGACTGCTTCGTTAACCTTTTCCGGGGCTGAGGGCTGATGGGTTAGGGCCGGGGCAACTAGGGGAAAAAGTAAGATCAAGGCCACGACGACGAAGCCGATCTTTCGCATATGAGGCTATGCGAGATGTCCTTATTAAATTTTACTTTTTTAATCGTTATAGGAATGCGTTAAGGGAAGAGGTTTTTCCCTTTTTCTCTTTTAATTTATACAAAGTATGTAACGCAGGGACACGGCATTATTTTATAGCAATCCTCTCGATTATCACCGGTTTAATAGGCCTATCCATATCATCGGTGGGAACGCCTGCGATCTCTCTTACTACGTCCATTCCCTCCGTGACTCTGCCGAAGACGGCATATTTCCCATCCAGTCCGTGTTGCGGCCCATCACAGATGTAGAACTGGGATGATGCCGAATTTGGATCAGTACTCCTCGCCATCGCCAGCGCGCCGTCAACGTGTGTCAGATCCTCGTGAGTTTCTAAAGGTATGGTCTTACCAGATCCTCCAGTTCCATCGCCTCTGGGATCGCCACCCTGGATCACGAAGCCTTTTATAATCCGATGAAAGGTCAGACCATCATAGAACCCGGATTCTGCCAGGGCGATGAAATTCTGAGTCGTTATGGGTGCTTTGTCTTTGAACAGAACTGCACGGATATCGCCCATGTTTGTTCGTATTAACGCTGTACCGCTTCCATCTGCTGATGAATCTTTGTCCTGATCTTTCGGCGATGAATCTTTGTCCTGATCTTTCGGCGATGAATCTTTGTCCTGATCTTTCGGCGCGACGCATCCCGAGAGCAGCAAACAAACCATAAGCAACAGGATCAACCCCTTCATGAGCGGGGCAATGTGACATCGAATATAAAATTTTGGTCGTGATTGGCATTTGAACATACCGAATATAAGTTGCTCTATAATGGCGTCATTGTATTCCTTAAGTTTATCCTAATCAATTAACTTTACAAGATCTCCTTCCAGCACACTATCCGATCCCCTGCGTTTATAAAATCCCTTTGGGGTTAAAATGTGCTGGCCCGCTCCGAGAGGTCGACGTGCCTGCCCACCATACTTCTCCCATCGATCACGTACTTGCTGTAAAAGAGGTATTTCCCCCGCGCCCCTTTAACGGTCCCTCTGTGCACCCCCACTATATCTCTAGTATAGAATACACCTCTTATGGGCTCGTGTTCCATTACTGTTAGATCTCCCACCTCCAGACCCAACTTCTCCAACTCCCTTCTCCCTCTGTTAAATGCTGTATGAATGGCCTCCATATCGGTCCCCCTGACCATCCTCCTGATCACCTCATCTCTCTTGGGAGCCTGGTATATCGAGAGTCGCTTCGATAACCTGTGCTCCAACTCCCTCGCTCTTTTTCTTGTCCCTACAGTTGCGACGACGGAATGGGCATCCAGGCCCTGCTCCACTGCCCTCTTCTCCACCCTTTCAGTCTGGGTGAGGCCCACTTTTACCAGATCGTTAAAAAAACCTAGATAGATCGCGTGCTCTTTGGAACAAAAAGGAAAATCGCAGAGTTCACCATCGCAGATCGGATCAAATAAACAGTCCTGATTTGGGATGAACGAGCATTTGGGGCACTGATCGAATTTTACCGACACGGCAGAATCCGGGCAGGGCCTATAACCCCCCTCTGTAAAGGATCCAGTGCAAAACTTGCCCCTATACACTTTTATGTTCAAATCGTCCAAGTGATGATCCACCAGGTTTTTACCAGATCCGTCGTAGCAGTTTATCTTGGGGGTTGTGGGATCCCAACTTATTACCTGCACTGCTCTCACCTGTTGATCTTAATCGCGTCCAGAAAAGCGTGTCCGTAGTTTATAGCGCCATATGCCCTCACGTAATCCCCTTTATTCTTAAAATAGAGCCCGTCTTTATAGTAGTTTCTACCCGTCTCAAGATATTTTTCCTCTGTTTCTGTTAGTTTTATGCCCTCAAGCTCTCCAAGAGCGTTTTCGGTTATCGAGATATATCTATCCAACACTCTAGACTCCACCCTGTTTTTTATTTGTTTGACGCTAAAGTTCAATTTCCCAGGAGCTAACCGGGATAGATTCTCCTCCTCGGAGAAATGAAGTTCTCCCGGGAGGGCTAAGACGCCTGGAGTTTTGAATTTTCTATTTACCTTCTTTATACTCCCGACCCATATCTCCTCATCATCCAGGCAGGCCCTCGATATTACGCATATCGTTCTGTCCGGGTCGAAGACCCTATAACCCTCACTTCTCTCAATCCCGGACAGGCAGGATATGGCCTCTTCTGCGGAAAGGACGGGATCGCTGTCGAGCAGTATGAGGGTGTGCAGAGGATAGTTCTCGGCCATCTGTTGGTAGGGGCTTTCTACTCTTCCCTTAGACGGGTGTGGAATGGTCACGATCCTCCCGAACTTGTAGTGGTGGAGGCCCAAAAGAGATGATGCAACGGTTATTATGGAGATTCCAGGAATATATTTTACCTCTATCCTTTTTCCCATCGCTCTCGAGAGCAAAGATGAGTGGGTCGTAGCCGTTAAAGGATCCCCCATAGTCAATACTCCGATCTTTCGCTCCATTCCAATATCGATAAGATAGTCGGATTCGAGCTCCTCCCTGCCTACTAGATTCACATCCTTCCCCAAGAGGTCCACAAGGGAATCCCGAGAGAACGGAAGAGGGGAGGTGTACGAGTCCAAAAAAAGTTCATCGCACGAGCGCGCCAGCTCAATGGCTTCATTTGTGATATGCGCGAGATTTAGGCCCAGGCCTATAAGGGATATCATCTCTCCTAAAAGGGCATAAAACTTAATAATTTGGCTCTTAAGAGGGAGGGTCAAGATCTAAACGCGGCCCCTCAGAATCATCGAAATCGAAAAAATCATAAACTTTATAACGCCCAACACATAACAAAAACTATGAAAAAGGGAAAGGAGCTCTTGAGTGTGATAGTAGTAGCGATAATACCGCTGCTGCTGTTGATAGCCCTAGCAGTGAACTGGGCTTACTATGATTCGGAATACGTCGACACTGTTTGTCACTACCTCCGTAGTGGTGGTAGTGGCTCTATTACAACCGCGTACTTCTTCCTCATCATCGCGATCATAGCTTCGCTCATGGCAGCCATGGAATTGGTGGGATTCAGCTTGGAACCGCCGATATCGACCTTCCTGCCTGCAGCTCTCATGGTTTCAATACTTCTCGTCGTGATCTTCTTCGCCATTGGCATGGGGGCAGATGAATTTGAAGTTTTTGACTTCGGAGCCGGTTTCTACATTACCATAGTGGCTCTGGTGCTATCGGTCATCTACTTCATACAGCCGCTCTTTGAGGGCAAGGGTCTGTTCGACAGGTAATGGTCATAGCGGAGTTAAGCGTCGTCCCCATTGGTGAAGGGACGAGCGTAAGCCGACATATCAGAGTAGCCATCAGCGTCCTGAAGAAGAAAGGCATAAAATATGAGGTCGGGGGCATGAGCACCGTTATGGAGGCCGAAGACCTCGATACATTATTTTCGGCAATCAAAGAAGCGCACGAAGCTGTCCTCGAGCTAGGTGCGAAACGCGTCATCACGACCATCAAGATCGATGACAGACGAGATAAACTCCAGACGATAGAGTCGAAAAAGAGAGCTGTCGAATAGTTCGGCGCAGGCACCGCAGATAGCACATAAGAAAAACCTTATTACTCTGAGACCTATAGTTCATGGATGGGAGTCAATCTATCGCCTCTGGTCGTGGAGGCAAAAAGAGAGATATCGCTCAAGGAGCTCGAGAACCTTACCATAGCGATAGACGGGCACAACGCCCTTTACCAGTTTTTAACCATAATAAGGCAGCCCGATGGCACTCCCCTGATGGATCGAGATGGAAAGATAACCTCTCACTTAAGCGGCCTCCTATACCGAACCTCCAATCTTGTGGAAGGAGGGATCAAGCCGATATACGTCTTCGATGGCAAACCACCTGACCTTAAGAAAAGGGAGATAGAAACGAGAGTGGCGAGAAGAGCCGAGGCGAGCGAGGAGTACGCCAGAGCTTTAGAAGCTGGCGACATGGAGAAGGCCTTTTCCAAGGCGATGCAGAGCGCTAGAGTAACGCCGGAAATAGTAAATGACTCGAAAAAGCTATTGGCCGTTCTGGGGATCCCTTTTGTCGAAGCGCCCTCTGAAGGTGAAGCCCAAGCCGCTTACATGGTAAAAAAAGGAGACGTCTGGGCGGCGGCATCCCAGGACTTCGATTCCTTGCTTTTCGGATCTCTGAGGCTGGCCAGGAACATAGCGATCACCGGTAAGAGAAAACTTCCGAGAAAGAGGGTGTACATCAACGTGAGGCCCGAGCTGATAGAGCTCGACTCTTTGTTAAAGAAACTTGAAATAAACGAGAGAGGACTGGTGGATCTGGCGATACTCATCGGCACGGATTTCAACGAGGGCGTAAAGGGAGTTGGACCGAAGAGGGCTCTGTCCCTCATAAAGAAGCATGGGAGCGCCGAGAAGGCTCTTGAAGCTCTGGACGCGGAGCCGGAAATTGGGGTAGATAAGATAAAAGACGTGTTTCTAAACCCAGAGGTCACGGACGACTATGAGATAACGTGGAGGAAACCGGAATCGGAAGCGGTGAAGAGATATCTATGCGATGAGAGAGGGTTCTCGGAGGAGAGAGTGGAGAAGGCCCTGTCCAAATACAGGGGAATGGGCACAGAGCAGAGGAGGATCGATCAGTGGTTTTAGCCTCCGATATAGCCAAAAGATCTCTGCGCTTCGAGCTGTGTGACCACTGTTTGGGCAGACTCTTTGCCACGCTGGGCCATGGCCTGTCCGACGATGAGAGGGGGAGAATAGTGAGATGCTGGATCACCGAAGGAAATGAGAAAGCTCTTGAGACGCTCATCGAGGAACATGCCGAGCCAACCGTTCAAATCAACAGCGCTCAGGAATGCTTTCTCTGTTCCGGCTTGTTCATCCATTTGGACGAGTTCAGCTCTCTGGTGATCGAGAGGATATCGCCACTCGAGTTCGACACTATTCTGATAGGCTCCAGGGTGGACAACCAGATTTTGAGAAGAGAGGAGGAGATTTTAAGAGAGACCAGTACAGAGTATGCGGAGTCAATAAAGTCCGAACTAAATAGAGAGATAGGGAAGAGGATCTGCTCTTCCATGAAAAAGGATGTGGACTTTAAATATCCTGATATCCAGGCGGTAGTAGACACCAGATACATGGAAGTTGAAATAGAGATAAACCCGCTCTACATTTATGGAAGGTATAGAAAGCTGGTGAGGGGCATACCCCAAACCAGATGGTTATGTAGATATTGCAAGGGAGTAGGCTGTTCTTATTGCGACTATAAGGGAAAGCTCTACCCGACGAGCGTGGAAGAGATAGTAGGCGAGCCCCTGATTAAAGAGACGGGGGGTGAAGGGACGAAATTCCACGGAGCTGGAAGAGAGGACATCGACGCTAAAATGCTCGGAAACGGGAGGCCCTTCGTTATAGAGATCCTGAAGCCTAAGAAGAGAAAAATAGACCTCGGGGCCGTTAAGTCCGAGATTAATGGCTCTGGGTTAGCTGAGGTCGGCGATCTCAGACTCTCGAAAAGAGAGGAGGTGAGAAAAATCAAGTGCTCCGATATGAGAAAGACCTATAGGGCAAAAGTAAAGCTCGAGAAACCTCAAGATGAGAGAAAGATTAAAGAGGCACTTAATATTCTAATAGAAAGTCCTATCCTCCAGAGAACTCCAAAAAGGGTAGCCCATAGGAGAAGCGACATGGTAAGACGGAGAAAAGTCATCGATTGCGACCTCCTCGATCTCAAGGGGGGCGAGTGCGAGCTTAGGGTAGTGGGTGAGTCTGGACTATACATAAAGGAGCTTATAAACGGGGACGAGGAGAGGACCAGACCCAGCCTATCCAGCCTTTTGGGAGTGGGTTGTGAGGTTTTGGAGTTGGACGTTTTGGAGGTGGGAGATGGCTAAATCGAGAGGAATGAGGAGGAAGACGAGAAAGAAGCTCAGAGGGACGGAGGGCAACATAATAACCAAGGCCATGCAAAGGTTCAGTGAGGGAGATATAGTCTGTATAGACATAGATCCGAGGGTTCAGAAAGGGATGCCCCACCCGAGATTTCAGGGTCTTACGGGTCGAATAAAGGGGGCCATGGGCTCTAGCTACATGGTTGAGATAAGAGATGGGGGAAAGAAAAAGGCGCTCATAGCGAGACCAGAACATCTCAAAGCGCTGGAGTGATGACCATGGTGGAAGGAGGAAAAAAGATAGTGCCGCTAGCCAAAGTAAAAAATCTGCTTCAAAAGGAGGAGGATAAAAGGCAGCTTTCACTGGTGCAGAGGAGCGCTTTGGATCATGCTATTGCTTCTTCGAGTTTGAGCCTGGGGAAAGTTGAAAAGCTCGTAAAGAAGCTCAAAGAATTGGAGCACGTGGATGAAGCCATAGCCATAAAGATCGCGGATATACTGCCCGGGAGCACTGAAGAAGTAGGGGCGATCTTCGCTAAGGAGAGGTTCAATCTTTCAAAAGAGGAGATAGACGCAATTTTAGATATTGTGGGTGCGATGGGGTAGAGCATGGAAGAGTATGTCTATGTCCTCGATTTTCTCCCGACTGGGAGGCCAGACAGGGGGAGGTTCAGGGAAGGCGCAGTAGCCTATGGGGTGGGGGAGGACAACTTCACGTTGCTAGAGCTCTTGATAAAAAGGGATGCAAACTTGCTCGTCGGGGATAGGATATACGTGGGCAAAAATCTTGAGCAGAGGGAGAAGGTCTCAAGGATAAAGGGCAGGGCACCCTACGATGAGATGCCCACAGCAGCTAAGAAGGAGCTCCCCTTCACTCTGGAGTTATTGGTAAAAAACCATGATAAGCGGTTCGTACAGTTCTTCAACGACGCTGGGCCGGTAACCACCAGGTTTCACATTCTCGAGCTCCTGCCTGGATTGGGCAAAAAGACGATGTGGGAGTTGATAGGAGAGAGAAAGAAGGGTCCATTCAAGAGCCTGGAGGACATCGCGAAAAGGACATCAGTACACCACCCAGAGAAATTGATAGCAAGGAGGATAGAGCAGGAGCTTTTGGAATCGGGGATAAAGTATAGGATTTTCGTTACTAAATGAGCCTCTAGATGAAGAAAAAGCTTGGTCAGAATTTTTTAGTTGATAAGAGAGTAGCCAAAAGAGAGGTCGGATACGCCTGTATAGATGAAGACGAAACGGTACTGGAGATAGGGCCCGGGGGGGGGATTCTCACTGAACTCCTCCTGAGCAAAGCTAGCAGGGTCATAGCGATAGAGAGAGACGAGTGGCTTTATGAAAGGTTATTCGACAGGTTTCGAAGATTCATCCCTGATAGACTGGAGCTCGTTAGGGGGGATGTATTAAAGGTTGATTTTCCTCCCTTTGATAAGGTAGTATCTAACATTCCATACAGCATATCCACCCCTCTCACATTTAAAATCTTGAAGCTGAAATTCAAAAAAGGAGTTATGATGTACCAGTGGGAGTACGCCAGGAGGATGGTGGCTTCAGTCGGAGATAGGGAGTATTCCAGGCTCTCGGTTGGAGTTTATTACCATGCTCATGCCTCGATTCTAGAAAGGGTGCCGGCAAGCGTCTTTAGGCCTGTGCCAAAAGTGGATTCTGCCATAGTCGAGATAAGGCCGAGAGAGCCCCCGTTTAAGGTGGATGAAGATAAATTCTTTTGGCTGACCAATAAGCTGTTCCAGCACAGGAGAAAGATGATAAAAAATATATTGGACGAAGAGTTGGGCGTAAAGGAGATGGAGGAGAGGAGAGGAGATCAGCTATCGCCAGAGGAGATCGCACAGTTGGCGAATAGGCTGGGCAAGGGTGGCGATGATATATCGGCTTAAATCCCTAAACGTTGGAATACTGGTCGTGGCAAATGACATCATAGAAGCCAGGGAAAAGCTGAAGAGAGAGCTTAAAGATATGATCGAAAGAGAAAAAGTCAAGCTGGATGAGCTCTTGGAGATAGAGGACGAGAAGGGGGAGACGTGGATATGCTTCGCCGAAGATTGGCTGAAGGAACTGGGCATAGGTTATGACGTGGGCGGTTGATTCATTTATTTTTTCCCAGCACTTCACCGCTTACATACCCCATCAAACGAGCCGGATGGAGAGACTCCTTAAAGAAATTGAAATCCTCTTTTTTGAACTCGCCTAATAGGAACAGAAATCCCAGATACATCCCAAGAGTCAAAAACGCAAAGCCTATGACATGGAACCATCTGTTCGTGGCGAAGGTCAGGGATATCGGAAGCAGGATTAGGGCGGTCATGCACCCGGCTAGTAGATGGTACAGGGCGTTCTTGCCTATGAGACCAATCCCGACGCCTACTAACTTTTTTGTAGCAAATGTAGCGAGCAAAAAAACGATCAGATACGCTATAAGTAAAGCTAGAGCCCCTCCAACCATGCCTATCGCGGGTATGGGTATGAGCACTACCCCCAAAGATATAGTTATGATATGCCCCACGATAAGGATGCGGCTGTTTATATCGGGCCTGTCGATTCCCAGCAATAGATTGAGATACGGCGTCCCTAAAGAGAAGACAAAAGCGTAGAGGGCTAGAGTGATCAGAACCAGGTAGGCATCCTCAGCTCCAGGGAAAAGACCAAGAAGGCTTTTACCGAATACGATGAGATATACAACTACCGGCAGGATGATCATTGAGAGGTACCTGCCCATGAATCTGGTTATCGACCTTATCTCTTCTTTCCCGCCCTGGCCAAGCGAGAATGAGGAGGATATGGTAGGGAAAAGGAGTACCCCAAACGCTAGAGGAATCTGGTTTATCAGCGCAGTTACCATCTGGGCTGTACTATATTGTCCGACCTCAAGCTCTGACCAATAAACCCCGATTAAAACTTTATCGAGGTTTATCGCTATGACCGCTATGATAGTTAGAGGGATCAGGTGTTTGGCGAAGTTCCAATAACTCCTTATGGAATCGCGATTAATCCGGAAATGTATTGGAATGCCCCTGAGACTATAGAGGGCAAACATGAGGCTGCCGAGAATTCCCAGGAGATATGCGATCATCAACTTTTCGCCATTCCCCCCGATCAAGAAAAAGGCCAGCAGGGCTACTAGCGAAATCCTGACGACCGGATCGATCAGAAAAGACAACTGCTCTTTAGCGTTCTCTCTCCTCGCTTTGAAAGTCGCCCATACCGCCGCCCTTATGCTTAATATCGCCTGGTAAACCACCGCTATGTATAAAACCGATTTTGTAACTGGAGCATCCATCCCTCCGGGCGCGTGTATGACAAATAAGAGGACTGCCACCAGTAGGATGATCATGGGGATCTCCATTACTGCCAACGTTCCCATGCAGTCTCCCAGATCCTTGCCTTCCGAAACCCGCTTTATGTGCGCGCTATGGAGCCCTAAGTTAGGGATAAAAGAGAAAAGCGCGACGAACGAAATTGCCAACTTGACGGTGCCATAGCCCTCCATCCCTATAGATCTTGTAATTATGAGTACCGCTAACGCTGAGAGCACAGCCCCGATCCCCTGTGCGAATATGATCGTCGTAACCCTTCTGCCTATCTCAGCGTTCTGGCTCAACTTATCCCTCTACTTTAGCCATATGAGCTCCAGATTTATCCGAAGAACTGTTTTATGCTTTCGATGACATATTGCGATTGCTCTCGCGTCATTTCGGGGTATATGGGTATCGAAAGTATCCCCTTTGTCGCTTTTTCTGCGGCGGGGAAATCGCCCTGTCCGTGCCCCATATAGGCGTAAGCGGGTTGCAGATGTAGTGGTATAGGATAGTGTATGCCACAGCTTACGCCCCTCTCTTTCAGGTGATCCATAAGCGCGTCTCTTCTCTCCGTTCTAATCACGTACATATAATACACGTGCTTACAATTGCTTGCCTCAAAGGGAAGTCTCACCTCAGGGGGCAGGTTATCATTGTAGAATTTCGCGTGCTCTCTCCTCAGCCTCGTCCACTCGTTAAGGTGAGGGAGTTTTGCATCCAATATCGCTGCCTGCAAAGCGTCAAGTCTGTAATTGAATCCCTCCACGATGTGCTCATATTTTGTCTTTCTACCATGATTCACGAGCAATCTGCCCTTTTCCGCTATATCATCGTCGTTTGTCACCACCGCTCCACCGTCTCCGAAGCACCCGAGATTCTTTGCTGGGAAAAAACTGAACGTTGCAACGTTCCCGTAATAACCAGGTTGATGTTCCTTGAAAGTTGCGGCATGTGCCTGAGCAGCGTCCTCTATTAACACCAGATCGTGCTCATCCGCGATCTCCTTTATTCTCTCCATATCGGGCGTCTGTCCGTACAGATGGACCACGATTATAGCTTTTGTCTGGGGGGTTACGGCGGGCTCTATCTTGTCTGTATCTATCAGGAGCGTTTCTGGGGTTACATCCACGAACTTTATTTTGGCACCTACGTAAGTTATGCATTCCGCGGTCGCGATGAACGTGTTCGGTACGGTTATCACCTCGTCATTACGCCCTATTCCTGCCGCTAGTAAAGCCAGATGTAGGGCAGCGGTCCCACTTGCGCAGCCTATTGCATGTTTTGCCCCGCAGAAATTCGCGAAATTCCTCTCGAAGTTTTCGACATAACCGCCCATTATAAAGGCAGTGTCGTCTATGACTCCCCGTATCGCGGAATCTATCTCTCCTTTTATGGAGAGATAGTTGGCCTTTAGATCTACCAGAGGTATTTTCATTCTCTCACTCATACACCTTCTCCCCTGTGGGGTATCTCAATTTGTAAACATCTCCTACAATTTTTGCCGGATTCCCCGCTGCTACCTTGCCGTCGGGGACGTCCCTCGTAACGACACTTCCAGCCCCTACCAGAGCATTTCTGCCTATCTTTACTCCCGGCAGGATCGTCGAATTCGCCCCCACTTTTGCATCTTTGCATATGGTGGGGCCTCTTAGAGACTCCTTCGATTTTGGAGCTCCCGGGAATCGCGCGTTGGTGAGCACCACATTTGGGCCCACCCAGCATCCTTCATGGAGTTCGCAATATTCCGGAATGAAGGCCTGGGAATGAATCCTTGCATTATCTGCTATCTTGGTCTTAAACTCGACCACGGTGTTCGTTCCTATGCTCACATCGTTTCCGATGGAGTTTTCTTCTCGAATATTTGTATGATGCCCACTTTGAAAGTTATCCCCTATTTCCGTGCCCGCGTATATAACGGTATGAGATCGTATGACGGCGTTATCCCCTATTGTCGTTTTAAGTTCTCCCTCTTTCCTGCCCTTGGGGGGAAAGCCGATTATGACAAAGTCTCCTATAACGGCGTTCTCTCCCAATTCAACGTTCTTCATTATTCTCGCCGTGGTAGCTATTGAGTTAGTCATCAAGCACCATCTCCTTCCCAGTCTGGGCCGATTTGAGACTCAGTTCACATATCTTTGTTGTATAATACTCCTCCTTGCCTAAATTGTGAGTGATGGAAAAATTTTTCACCCCATCGTCGACCAGTCTGACGAAATACTCGAGCTCGTCTCTGAGCGGCTCGTTTGGCGCTATCGGTTCCTCGATGGGATCGCCCCTGGCGATTTTTTCATAGTTTACCCTCAATGGGTATCTTAATATCCTTTGGTCGAAGAGGTCCACATATATCTTCTCTTTTTCGGCGATGATCCATATGTCCCTCTTCTTCTCAGGGTGGCAGCAGCTTACCTCTATCGTAGCGAAAAAGTCCCCATAATCCAGCACTATGGTAGCGGAATCCTCCAATTTTTCGGAGAGAAAGTTCTTCTTCTTGGAATAAACTCTCAGAGGTCTTCTATCCGTGATGAAATTGAATATATCCATGGGGTGTATGCCCAGGTTGAGTATGACCCCTGAGTCTTTTCTTGGGGGGTTCGAGGAGTGGATATACCTGCAAACTATATATTGTATCTCTCCCACCTCCTGTAGAAGTTCTTTGAGCCTCTTCACGGAATTGTTGAATCTATACAGATATCCGACCGAGAGTATCAGGCCCCTATCTTCTGCGATTTTCACAAGCTCTTTGGCCCGATCCGATCTGGTCGTTAGCGGTTTTTCTACCATCACATGTGTTCCCGATTTTAGACACTCTTTTACGATCTCATAATGAAGATCGGTTGGCACGGCTATTGTGACCGCATCCACCTCCTGTAGAAGTTCTTTGTAGTCCGTAAAGAATCTTATACCATGTTCATCAGCTATATTTTTTCTGTCGAGATTTGTGTCCGAGATTCCTACCAGTTCACAGTCTATCCTGACCAGAGATTTGAGGTGGTTCACTCCCCATCTGCCAACTCCGATTATGCCCACCTTCGCCATGGTAAATCTTTAAAGGCTACAGGTATCTAATTTATAAACTTTCTTATAGCACTTTTTTATCTTTACCTGAATAACCTCCAGCTGCGGTTGGGATGGGAAGGTATAACTAAATAGGGTATGCACCAGAAGAAAAAAATAATGCACCGAAATGAAACTGCTAGACTTGCTTCACTGTATTAACTTTGAGTGCTATCCCCATCAGAGTCTGCCATAGAAAATTCCCCTTATGAAACCCACCCCATAAGCTACCTGAATGAGAAGGTAGAAAAATATACTCGCCGCTATTTTGATCGGATTACGCGTCGCCATAAGCGAGCTGATTATGCACAATATAGCATATAGAATTATTAATATTATAATCATTATTCCTGGAATGAAACCGATAATCCATAGTAAAGCGATGGCTATCACCCCAATTATGAATAAGGGGGGTAAAAGATGAAATACGCTCATCGTATCCGGATATTTCTTTATCATCTTTACTCTAGCTATGCTATATCGGTATAATTGTCTGAATAGCCCTCTTATGGTGTCTCGTTTGAAAAGATAAACCCTCGTTTTGGGAGTATACAGAATTTTGTATCCAGCTTTCTTTATCCGGATATCCAGCTCTGCATCCTGCCCGCTCCGAAATTCCGAGTCGAACTTTCCTACTATGTCAAATATTTCTCTTCTGTAGCAGGTAAATGCCATGTGATCGACGAATTTTTCTTCATCAAAGACGGCGTTCTGAGAGAAGGTGCCGGCACCTGCCATAAATCCTCTAAAAGTCGTATTGGCCATCTCACCTACGAAGTTCTGTTTCGGTGGCGAAACATTAGAGATCCCTACCCCTGCCACGTCTTCTGGCATACCCGCAAGTTTAAAAGCTACCACCCTGAGAAGGTCCTTTTCGGCAATAGCGTGTCCAGAATAGTTCATGAGCATGTCTCCTGTGGAACCATCTATGCATAAGTTTCTGCCAATCGCCGTGTTTCCCGCAGGGTTTTTCAAAAGTTTTATGTTGTCGTGCTTTGCCATATACTCTCTAATTATCTTCTCTGTCTTATCCGTTGAATTCCCCTCAGCAATGAGAATCTCGATTTTATCTTTGGGGTAATCTAGCGCTAATATTGAATCGAGACATTTTCGTATGTACCTCTCTTCATTTCGCGTCGGGATTATGAATGATACTTTTGGGGTTGTTTTATGCTCCATCTCCTGATGAGATCGCCGTTCGTTATTTAATCCTTTTTTGAACGGGGTCCTTTGTAGATGATAAAAATGTAAAATTGATATAGAAGATACTTATGACGTATTACCATGGAAAATAGCACCGAGGAGTAAAAATGGCACCGAGGAGTAAAAATGGCACCGAGGAGTAAAAATGAAACGCTTCACACAGAGCATTGGAGTGATATGAAAACGAAAGAAAATAAAAAAATACTGATCGTCTACAATCACGACTCTTCGTGGATAAAAGATGACATAGAGATGCTGAGAAGGCATTATGGCGTGGAAACGTTCTTTTATAGATATGATAAAAAAAGGAAGAAATTATCGTCATTGATTAAAAATTGCGATGTTGTCTACATATGGTTTGCATCTTATCACGGGTTAAAAGCGGCTCGTCTCGGTAAGAGGTACAAGAAAAAAGTTATAACAGTTGCCAGTGGCTATAGCGTGGCAAATGTGCCCGAACAAAATTATGGGCTGGCTTCCAAGTTTTATACGCGATGGATCCCTAAATACATAATAAAAAACAGCGACGCGACGATGGCCGTTTCAGAGGCGAACAAAAAGGAGATATCGCTGTTGATGAAGTCGGATGTTGATATAGTAACGATACCTCACGGTTTTAATAAAGATAGATATGAACTGGATAAAAAAATTGAAAGAGAAAAGATGGTTATTACGGTAGGCGGTTTGGATATGATCAGTTTTAAAAGAAAAGGAGTTGATAAATATATGAACATCGCAAAATATTTTCCGGACATTCCTTTTGTGGCGATCGGTAAGATAAACGACGATGTAAGAGGTGAGATCAAAAACGCGCCTTCAAACGTTGAATTTACGGGTTTCGTCTCAGATCAGGAATTATTAGGGTTTTATCAGAGAGCTAAAGCGTATGCGCAGTTCAGTTTTCATGAGGCTTTTGGATGTAGCGTGGCGGAAGCAATGCTTTGTGGATGTGTGCCCGTAGTCACGCGCACTGCCTCTTTGCCAGAAGTTGTTGGAGATCGCGGTTTTTATGTCCCGTATTGGGATGAGGGTGCAGCCGTGGAGGCTGTTGATAAAGCTTTAAATGCATCTGAGGAACTGGGAGAGAAAGCGAGAGACAGAATAGCCGGGAAATTTTCTTTGGGTAAGAGGGAAGAAAAACTGGTAGAACTCATAGAAGAAACGGTGAGGCGGATATGAGGGCCTGTATGGCAGTACCAAGGTACCCCCCCAACATACGCGGTGGGGGAGAGACCAGTTGTTCCTTATTAGTGAAAGAATTGTCTAAACATCTAGATATAGAGGTCGTATCCTTTGACGGGCATATAACTGGAGAATCAAAAGTCGACGGGATAGATGTAATCAGGATAAAGCCAACGCTTTCGAGATCGAAGATGCTTCTCAACGCTCAGGCGTGTAGTTTTTTTAAAAAAAAGGTGGACAGTTATGATATATTCCACACATATAACATGGATCTGATGCCAGCTATTGGACATTTGACCAGAGAATATGGGATAAAGTCCGTGGCGACATTAAATGGGATTGTGTACTCCATATCGATGAGCGCGTATGCACACAAACATTTCAGTCCCAAATTTTACAGGAACAAATCCCTTATCCATATACTTAAAAAAATCGACGCTTTTACCGCGTTGTGCCCATTTTATAGGGATAACTGGGTAAAAGATGGTATACCAAAGGAAAAAATCGCGGTTATTCCCAATATGATCAATCTGTCCCTCACTACTTTAGATAAGAAGGCCAGCGGAACAATCAGAATAGTCTTCGTGGGAAACTTTGCGAACTGGAGGGGTTTAGACATTCTTCTTCAGGCGTACTCATCATTAGAAAAGCAAGATATTGAACTCACAATAGTAGGCGATGGGTGGGAAAAATATATGGAAAATAAAATTGAAAACATTAAAAATAATATAAAATTTATGGGAGGTGTACCATATCAAAAAATACCTCAGATCTATGTTGAGGCGGATATTCTCGTCCAACCGTACAGATACCCCGTACCAATTGGAAGGTCCCTTATAGAGGCATTACGGAGTCAGGTTTGTGTCATTACAGCGGGCGATGATTACTATTCTCCTGTGATAAAAGACATGGAGCACGGCGTGCTTATCTATCCAATGGATCCTGAAAAGCTTGCAGAAAAGATACAGATGTTAATAGATGACCCAGCTTTAAGAGAGCGGTTGGCGAAAAATGGGAAGAATATGGTTTATGAGACCTGCTCACCTGAGGTGATAGTTAAGAGATACCTGGAGGTATACGAAGGGTTGATATGACCAGGATATGTTTCACCGGTGGATTACGCCCCACCTTCGTAATAAACGATTATGAAATTTTGAAATCATGCTTCGATGTCGATGTCGTCGAGAAGCCAGTTAAAAAACTCCTCTCTTCAGAGTGGCTAAGATATGCCTTCATTTTGGCTGAAAAAGTGAAACAGTCCGACCTGACTTTTTCATGGTTTGCCGGATGGCATTCGGCATTTGCGGTTTTCTTCTCTAAGCTTTTTGGGAAAAAATCCATCGTTGTTGCAGGTGGTTTTGATTGCGCGTCTGTACCGGAAATCGACTATGGAGCATTTTCAAAAAAGAGATTTTGGAAAGAAGGGCTGGCGGCAAAGTACGTTTTTGAGAATGCTGATAGGGTTTTAGCCGTTTCTGAATTCACCGGAAATGAGATTTTAAAGAGGGTTAAACCGGGGTGGTTAGAAGTCATCTACAATGGTGTAGACGTTGAAAAATTCAGCTCAGATACAGTACGCAGGGAAAATCTCGTGGTGACAGTCAGCGAAATAAAATGGCCCAATCTGAAAAGGAAAGGAATAGAAACGTTCGTGAAATCTGCCCAACTCGTCCCAGAGGCTAGTTTTGTGGTCATAGGCAAATTCAAGGATGATTCTATTGGCTATCTGCGATCCATCGCGCCTTCAAATGTCGAGTTTACTGGCTTTGTCTCCGATGAAACCCTGGTCAGATGGTATCAGAGAGCGAAAGTGATATGTCAACTCTCTTATTATGAAGCATTTGGACTTGCACCTGCTGAAGGCATGGCATGTGGGTGTATCCCCATCGTGACTGGGGAAAGGGCGGGTTTACCCGAAGTAGTAGGTGACACTGGCTTCTATGTCCCTTACGGTGATCCAAAAGCGACGGCAAAGGCGATAATAAAAGCTTTAAACGCTCCAGACGAATCGAGAGAAGATGTGAGGGGCAGAATAGTGAAGATTTTCTCCCTGGATAGGCGAGGAGAAGAATTGATTAAATTGATACGCACACTAAGAGAATCCAAATAACATGAAATATGTTGGGAGCAAGTCAAGCTCTTAATCCAAAGAAAAACTATAAATCCCCATAGCAATTCACTCTCGAATGGCTCTAAGGGCGCTAGAGATCGTCAGAGATGCGGAAGGAAAAGCTTCCAAAATGATAGAACAGGCGAAAAAAGAGGCTGATGGTATTATCAGACAGGAGCGTAGAGAGTGCCAGAACTTAATTGAAAAGGCAAAAAGGGGTGGCGAATCTAGAAGATCGGAATTAAAAAATGAAGGTGCTAAAGCTGGCGAGGACGAGGGAAAAAAAATAATCGAAGATGCAAAAAAAGAAGCCGGTAATCTGAGAGAAAAGACCAGGGAGAAGGCAGAAAAAGCTCTCGCTCTCCTGAAAGAGGAAGTCTCCTATAGGGGGTAAAATGCTAGAAGAGGTCAAGAAAGTATACATATTGGCTCACGAGTCGCAAAAAGATCTCTTGAAGAAGATCCAAAAGCTCTCGATTTTGCACATCACCGAGTTCGAGGAGGAGGTGGCGAGTGAGAAGCATCATCAAGAACCTGGGCCCAATTCCGATCGCGGCCCTGAGCAGGGCTCAAGACCTAGATCTGATGAGACCAAGGATCTTTCCGCACAGATATCAAAAGTAGAGGAGACGATTCGATTCCTTAAGGAATTAGTTCCCAAGGAGGGGGGAGGGATGAAAGGGTTCATCCAGGATTTCTTCGAGAACAAGATTGACCTTAATAGAAATGATTACGACTCTCTGATCGAAAAGGATCACAGAGTCATATTAAGCGGATGCGACGATAAGAGGGGGGAGCTCGATCAAGTAAGAGAAGAGATCAATCGGAAGAATGAGTTGATGGAAAAACTCACTCCTTTCATGCCCATGGATCTGACGTTTGAGGAGCTGGAAAAGTTCGAAAGCGAGAAATTTGAAGCCCAGATAGGCTTTATAGAAGCTGAGGTGGGGGAACCTGATCTGTATTCCGAGATCTTATCCAGGGATGGGGACAGAAAATACATCTTCATAATATATCCTAAAGGTGAACCTCCAGATGGTTTCCAGGAGGTGAAGTTTAACCTAAAGGGAACGCCCTCTCAGGCCCTTAAAGATCTAGCTGAGAGAAGGGAAGAAGCGGAAAAACGAGCTGAGGAGATAAATAATGATCTGACTTCGATGAGCAGTGAGCTTCTTACCCTTCAAGCTGTGAGGGATCATCTGGCCACTGAGCTTGCTCGTTATGAGGTCGGCGAAAAGCTCGCCCGTACTGAAAAAACCTTCGCGATAAGGGGCTGGGTCAGAGCCAGCGATCTAGATAAGCTGACGAGTTTTACCGGCCCAATCAACATCGAGGTCGAGGATTCTGGGGTAGAGGAGGACGGGGACCCCCCACTTGCCTTCAAGAACTCTAAACTGGCGACACCGTTTGAGCTGGTAACCAGGATGTACGGGCCCACGGGCGCGATCGATCCAACCCCCTATCTGACTCCGTTCTTCATGCTTTTCTTTGCCATCTGTGTAGGGGATGTCTTCTACGGTATACTGCTAATCTTCTTCTCTTTTCTATTTCTTAAGCTATTCAAGATGGGGAAAGAAGGGAAAAACCTTTTCCATATCCTTATCTACAGCTCATTGTTGATGATACCGATAGGGATCTTAACGGGCTCGATGTTCGGGGACCTTTTCACCACTTTTGAGAACCCATTGGGCAATTGGTTGAACGGGGTAAGGATAATAGATCCTTTGAGCTCTAACGGCGTTCTTATCTTCCTGGCCTTTACGATTGTTTTGGGCTTGATCCAGGTTTACACCGGTTATGGGGTCAAGCTCTATTACCACTCGAGAAGAAGCAAAAAAGATGCAATTCTGGATGAAGGTACGTGGATCTTATTTATGACCTCAGGAATCGTGCTTCTGCTCTCCCTAGCGGACGCTATGATGGGCCTTAACATAGGGGTCAATCTGACCCTTGGAGTTGGTTTCTTCATTGGTTCGTTAATCCTTCTCACAGTATGCAGGGGGAGAAATGAGGTAGGTATAAAAAAGTTGAAGGGTTTAGCTAGCGCCTATGATCTGATATCCGTGGGTACCGACGTACTATCCTATTCCAGACTGTTCGCTCTCTCCGTGACCACATACATTCTCGCGATGACCTTCAACCTTTTGGCTGGGATGGTCGTTACCGGTTTGCCCAGCCCGTTTGGATATATAGTAGGCGGCCTGGTTTTTGTCGTTGCGACCTTATTTATACTCTTCGTGTCGACTATAGGCGGCTTCGTCCACACCACCCGTCTCCAGCTATTGGAGTTCTTCACCAAGTTCGTGGAAGGCGGTGAAACATTTTTCGAGCCATTTACCGAAGAGGATAAGTATATGAATGTAATAGGGTAAGAGGTGCTAACATGGATCTAGGAGTAGTGTACGCGATAACCGGGGCTGCGATGGCGATATCTCTAGGAGGAGCAGGCTCTGCGTTTGGTTTGAGAAAAAGCGGTGTAGTGGTTTCTGGCATATTACGGGAGAACCCCGAAAGGTGGGGGTCTCTTTTCCTTCTCGCGTTTCTGCCAGCTACCCAGGGACTCTACGGCTTCATCACTGCCATAATGGCATTTATAAGTGTTGAAGCGGGCTCATTAACGCCTGAAGCGGGACTTGAAATCCTTGTTGCCTGTATTCCAATAGCCATTACTGGATTGGTCACGGGCTCTCTACAAGGGAGCGTTTGCGCGGCTGCTGCCGAGACAGTGGCGGCTAGGCCGGATCAGGTGGGCAGGGGCGTTATACTGGCGGCATTCATAGAGTTCTACGCTATCCTGGGACTGATGATCTCGATACTATTCCTGATATGAGACATGGGCCTGGAAGAGATAATCTCCGAGATAGAGGAAGGTTCGAGAAAAAGGGTTCAGGAGATCCTCGATCTGGCTAAGAAAGAGGCCGACGAGCTAAAGAAGGACGCGAAGAAAAAAGCGGAGCAGATACTGAACGCTGCCGAGGCCAAAGGGAGGGAGGAAAGCAAAAAAGAAAAGACGAGAAAAATCGCGCAGGCCAGGGTCGAGGCTAGAAAGCTTAAGTTGGGGAACAAGCAGCAAATAATAGATCAGGCGTTCCGGAATTTTTATGAGTATCTGAACGGGGAAGGCTTCGACGCAGCTATCCTGCATCTCATGAAAGATTTGCCCGGGGAAGGAGTCCTCTCATTCTCGGAGAGAGATGTGGATAGGATCAAAGAGGTGATAAAGGGCAAATATGAATTCACTCCCAGCGATAAGGTGAAAGACGGTTTCGTCCTGAAATCAGGCAATATAGAATACGATTGTACCTTCGCCACTCTCATTGAGAACATAAGAGAGCGCCTGGAGGGGAGGGTCGTCGATATACTATTTGGAGGATGCGATTCCGATGGATAGCAGTAGCCAGTACCTGTACCCTTCGGGCAGGATAGCCGTCCTAACCACTGAACTCATGGGGAAGGCTGGATTGGAAAGGCTTGATCGAACCAAAGACCTTAGCGAGTTTCTCTCGATACTGAGCGCTACCTATCTCAGAGACCTGGTACCAGATCTCAGAGATGAACGGGGGGGAGAGGAAGCTTTCGCTGATGAGAGATCCTGCCTGAGAAACTTCATCGAGGAGCTAGCCCCCGATCCAAGAGTACCGGAAATGATCTTTCTCAGGGATAGATATCTCAAGCTTAAGCTCGATGCTAAGAGAAAGGCGGGTCTCATGGGCACAGCCGAAAAAGGGCTCGAGGCAGCCGAAAAAGGGCTCGAAGATGAAAAGATAAATAGGGCTCTGGAGATCTATTCCGAGCTTAAAGATCCAATCGTTATAGATTTAGTTTTAGATAAAGAATGGCTAGAAGAGCTGTCGAATCTTGCCAAAGGGGAAAACTCCTTGGAGCGAATAGCGACCCTTGTCAGAGATCTCTACAGCGTTAGGGTTAAGGCCTTCTCTAAATACCTCGGTAAGGAATCCCTTTTGGAAAAATTGGAATTTGGCGGATTGTGCAGGTTTGACGAACTCCTCTCTCTTGAGCTTGGCGAGATAGATGATAGGATCTCTTCCATACTCTTTGAGGAGCTAGAAAAGGGGAAATATGAGCCTTATGGGGTTGGGGTGGTCGCTCTATACGTCTGTAGAAGGATCGACGAGCTATCGAGCGTTAGGGCGATCTGGTTGGAGAAGCTTCTGGGAGTGAAAGGATGAGCGAGAAGGGCAGGATATGCGTTATAGGCGATAGAAGCTTAATAATAGGTTTCAGATCCCTTGGACTAGAGGCCTTTGAGGCCCAAACCCCAGAAGAACTGGTAAAAGCCTTAGCGAATCTGGGAAAAGATGACATCGCTCTGGTCACCGAGAACTTGCTAACCGATTTGGATCCGGGAGTGTATAGGGACAGATGGATAGTGCCCATCCCGGAAAGGGAGAGAACAGGGTTTGGTGCTAGTCGTATTAAACGAATGGTGGAAAGAGCCATTGGTATGGAGTTGAGATAATGGGCATAGTTAGAATTGCTGGGCCAGTAGTGGTTGGAGATGTAGAAGGTGCAAGCCTGGGTGATATGGTGAGGATCGGAGAGGCGAAGTTGATAGGCGAAATAATAGGGTTAAGAGGCGAACAGGCAACCATCCAGGCCTTTGAAGACACGAATGGCTTGGGGATAGGCGAGCCCATAGAGAGCACTCACTTCCCCGTATCCGTCGAGCTTGGGCCCGGGCTTATCGGCTCGATATATGATGGGATTCAGAGACCTTTGGATACGATTAAGATGATATCCGGGGATTTCGTACCCAGGGGAATAACGATCCCCTCTCTGGACAGGGATAAAAAGTGGCACTTCGAACCGAGAGCCAAGAAGGGGGATAAGGTCTCAAAGGGGCAAGTGGTTGGGACTGTGAAGGAAACTGAGCTGATAGAGCACAGGATAATGGCCCTCTATGACGGCATCATGGATGAAGTAAGAGAGGGGGACTTCACGGTTGAAGAGTCGGTGGCAATTATCTCTGGGAAGGAGATGAATATGATACAGAGATGGCCCGTGAGGATGGGAAGACCCTATGGGGAAAAGATCCCGTCCTACGAACCATTGGTAACCGGTCAAAGGGTTTTGGATACCTTCTTCCCGATAGCGAGGGGGGGAGCAGCATGCGTTTCAGGCCCCTTCGGAAGTGGAAAGACCGTGGTCCAGCATCAACTGGCCAGGTGGTCCGATGCGGACGTCATAATTTTTGTGGGCTGTGGAGAGAGAGGAAACGAGATGTGTCAAGTGCTTCTGGAATTTCCAGAGCTGACCGATCCAAGGACGGGGCGCCCTTTAATGGAGCGTACCATTCTAATCGCAAACACCTCCAACATGCCCTTTGCGGCAAGGGAAGCCTCGGTCTATACGGGGATAACGTTGGCTGAGTATTACAGGGACATGGGCTACAACGTCGCGCTGCAAGCCGACTCAACGTCAAGGTGGGCCGAAGCTCTAAGGGAGATATCGGGAAGGCTAGAGGAGATGCCTGGAGAAGAGGGTTATCCCGCTTATTTAGCCTCTAGGATAGCTGCCTTCTATGAGAGGTCCGGGGTCGTCAAAACCCTGGGGGGTGGTGAAGGCTCCATTACGGTAATAGGATCGGTGTCCCCGCCAGGAGGGGACTTTTCTGAACCGGTTACACAGGCCACACTCAGATTTACGAAGGTTTTCTGGGCGCTAGATGCTCAGTTGGCGTACATGAGACACTTCCCAGCGGTAAATTGGCTGAACAGCTACTCCCTGTACATAGATGACGTGGAGAGCTGGTGGGAAGAGAACGTGAGCAAGGATTGGAGAGAGCTCAGAGACAGGGCTATGGCGTTGCTGCAGAGGGAATCCGAACTCCAGGAGATAGTCAAACTCATAGGGACGGAATCCCTTTCAGATGAGGAAAAACTCATCCTGGAAGTGTCAAGGCACATACGAGAAGATTTTCTCTACCAGTCGGCTTTCCATGAGATAGACACTTTCACGGACACTATGAAGCAATATCGATTGCTGAGGTCAATCATGTATTTCTACGATCTAGCAAAGGAGAAAATAACGGATGCGGGGCTGGAGATCATCCTAAAGCTTCCGATTAGGGCAAAGATCTCGAGAGCGAAATATCTAACAGATATGGCTGGCTTTGACCAAATCGATGAAGAAATAAAGAAATCGCTGGAGGGGGAGGATGGTTAGGGATTACCTGTCAATTTCCGAGATATCGGGGCCCTTGATATTCGTGGAGGGAACCAAAGACGTAAGATACGGTGAAATAGCGCAGATACAGCTCAACAACGGCGAGATCAGGAGGGGTCAGGTTCTGGAGATAAGCGGACGACGCGTCTTGCTCCAGGTGTTTGAGGGCAATGAAGGAGTGGATACTAGAAACACAAAGGTGAGGTTCCTGGGGCACGGGATAGAACTCGGCGTAAGTGGCGACATGCTCGGCAGATATTTCTCCGGTTTTGGGGATCCGATAGACAAGGGGCCCAAAATCATAGCTGAGGAGAAATTGGATATAAACGGGAGCCCCATAAACCCCTACAGCAGGGATTACCCCCTCGACTCGATACAGACGGGGATCTCGGCCATCGACGGGATGAACGCCCTGATCAGGGGTCAAAAACTTCCCATTTTCTCTGGCTCAGGTCTGCCCCATCCAGCTATCGCAGCTCAGATTGCCAGGCAAGCAAAGGTGAGGCGAAAAGAAGAAGAATTCGCGGTGGTTTTCGGGGCCATAGGCATAACCTACGACGAGGCCAGTTTCTTCATGAGAGATCTTCAGGAAACTGGTGCAATAGAGAGGAGCATCCTGTTCATAAATCTGGGCGATGACCCGGCAATAGAGAGGATCGCAACGCCAAGAATGGCTTTGACCACGGCAGAATACCTCGCCTTCGAGCATGATTATCACGTTCTGGTCGTTTTAGCGGATATGACGAACTACTGCGAAGCTTTGAGAGAGGTGTCTGCCGCGAGAAAAGAGGTGCCGGGAAGAAGAGGCTATCCCGGATACATGTATACCGATCTCGCGAGTATTTACGAAAGAGCTGGCAGGATAAAAGGTAGAAAAGGATCGATAACTCAACTGCCCATATTAACGATGCCGGAAGACGACATAACTCACCCCATACCAGATCTTACGGGCTACATCACGGAGGGTCAGATCTTTTTGTCGAGGGATTTGCACAGGAAAGGGGTCTATCCCCCTATCGATGTTTTGCCGAGCCTATCGAGGCTGGTAGATAGGGGGATCGGAAAGGGAAAGACGAGGGAGGATCACGCATCCGTATCCAATCAATTGTATGCCTCCTATGCAAACGGGAGGAATGCTAGAGATCTAGCAGTTGTGCTCGGGGAGAGCTCTCTCAGCGATGTCGACAGGCTCTACCTCAAGTTCGCTGAGGAATTCGAGTCCAGATTCGTAGCTCAGGGGGGATATGAGGACAGAACTTTTGAAGAGACACTGGACATAGGGTGGGATCTCATATCGATGCTTCCCGAGGAGGAGCTCAAGAGGGTATCAGACGAGTTGATAGGGAAATATCTGAGAGGGCGAAAGGAGAGATAATGCCCGTAAGCGCAAATATCAAGGCCACCAGGATGGAGCTTCTAGCCAGGAGGAAACGTCTATCCATGGCAAGGAGGATACGCGATCTTTTAAAAGATAAAAGAGACGAGCTCATGAGAAACTTCATAGATATGGTCAGAGACGAACGCTCCTCCAGGGATGATTTAGAAAAGAGACTTGTCGAAGCTTATTCTATGGTTGATAGAGCTAGACTTTCTCTTTTACCAGACGAGATCGAGGAGCTCTTCGGCTCAGATTTCAGGGTGAAAGTCGAAAGCGAGGCAAAAACCATCGCCGGGGTCAGAATTCCGAAACTGTCATATGAAGTCGAGGGCATGAGTCCAGAACCCTTCGATTACAGGCTCATTCAAGCATCGCGGAGTTTTAAAGATCTCCTCCCCGATCTGATGAAGATAATGGGGCTGGATAGATCGATAGAGCTGCTCTCCAGGGAAATAGAGGAGACGAGGAAGAGGGTCAACGCTCTGGAGCACGTTCTGATACCCAATCTAGAAGACGAAGTAAAATATATACAGACCAAGCTCGATGAAATAGAAAGGAGCCATATCGCTAGCCTTATGAGGATTAAGGATCTAATAAGAGGGGCTCCTACTTAACATTTTCCCGTCGATTGTTGCTGATATATAAATATTTCTAATACGTTTTCCTAGTTTGCCTATCTACATCTTGGTTTCCCCGATCTGCCCCTAGTTTGTCGGGTTTAGCTCCCGTTTGCCGAAAATATTATAAAGGGTGTGCCCTATACTCTGTCAGACAAAGGCCGACAAAAGCATCCTAACGTCAGCGTAGGAATGTCAGGTAGGCGTTCATAGGATGGTTTAAGTCGGTACAAAAGGCGTCGAAGTGGAATCATGAACAACAAGAGGCTGACGGTTAGGCTCCCCGAGCGGAGTCTTGACTTGATGGATCTCATGATCAAGCTGGGAGAGTTCTCCTCGAGATCGGAGATAATAAGGCTAGCGGTACGGGACTTCGTACTCGAACGCTCTGAAAAGACTGCCGAGTACCTCAAGAAGATGGAGCGCCTGAGAGATATGCAGGATTCGCTAGAGAAACTCGAGGAGTTCAAAAGAAGATAAAAAAATAGGCGGGGATGGGATGCACCGGCCTAGCATAACTAAACGCCAGGCCTCTCATCCGTTTCGGCGCTGTTAAGGTACTGAAAGTAAAAGGAGTGATAATATGGATTCCTTAGTTGGACAAGCCATGAAATATGCGGAAGATAAGAAGCAGAATGAGGATGTGGAAGAGTTCGGCGAACCTCAAATATCAATAGTGGGGATTGGCGGAGCTGGGAACAACACGGTTAACAGACTTCATAAGCTGGGAGTTAAAGGAGCAAGGTCTATAGCGGTTAATACGGACAAACAGCACTTGGGCCTGGTAGAAGCGGATCACAAGATACTGATAGGCAGGGCGATCACTAAGGGTTTGGGCGCGGGTGGCTACCCTGAGGTCGGGCAAAGGTGCGCCGAGCTCTCACGTACTGAATTAGAAGACGCATTAAAGGGCAGCGATCTAGTGTTCATAACCGCAGGTATGGGTGGAGGAACTGGCACCGGGTCCTCTCCGATTATCGCTGAAATAGCGAAGCAGCAGGGAGCCATAGTAGTGGGGATGGTAAGTTCTCCATTTGCTGTCGAGAGGGCGAGACTTTTTAAGGCGGATGGTGGGCTCGAATCACTTAGAAGAAAGTGTGACACCGTCATAGTGCTTGACAATAACAAACTCTTGAAGTTCGTCCCCAACCTGCCAATAGACCAGGCTTTCTCGGTTATGGATCAGCTAATAGCTGAGACCGTTAAAGGGATAGCGGAGACCATATCTTTGCCCTCTTTGATAAACCTTGATTATGCCGACATGAGATCAGTGATGAAGCGGGGCGGTGTGGCGATGATGTTGTATGGGGAGTCAAAGGCCCAAGATAAGTCCAAGCGTGTGGTACATGACGCCCTGAATCACCCATTGTTGGATGTGGATTACAGGGGGGCTTCGGGGGCGTTGATACACATAACTGGAGGGCCCGATCTCACCCTGAAAGAAGCTGAGGACATAGCTCAGCAGCTCACCTACGAGCTGGACTCGAAGGCGGATGTGATATGGGGCGCCAGGATAGTACCTGAGTATGAAGGTACAGTGAAGGTGATGGCGATAATGACCGGGATAACATCACCTAATGTGCTTGGCCCCAATGGGCAAAACAGGCCCATATCGGGCAAATACTTTATGCCTTATGAAATGGAAGCGGACAAAGAAGAAAGGGGCATTCCCTGGGTAGAATGAAGGTGAAGGCTTAAGAGGGGGAGAGCAACTGGAGAAAGGGGCGCACATCACGATGATTTCCTCACCCCCTCTTTTTTCCTCTTACGATGATTTCCTCACCCCCTCTTTTTTCCTCTTACGATGATTTCCTCACCCCCTCTTTTTTCCTCTTACGATGATTTCCTCACCCCCTCTTTTTTCCTCAAGAAGAACCTACGGTTCTCTCTACTCTCCCTTAAGTTTCAAGAAGAACCTACGGTTCTCTCTACTCTCCCTTAAGTTTCAAGAAGAACCTACGGTT
>Ga0209633_10000226_pt1 | contig 68224 bp, 86 predicted proteins | sample Cruoilmetagenom1_FD_187290 | JGI IMG/M metagenome (GOLD analysis project Ga0209633, IMG submission 187290) | Oil polluted marine microbial communities from Coal Oil Point, Santa Barbara, California, USA - Sample 1 (SPAdes) (version 2) | ecosystem: Environmental > Aquatic > Marine > Oil seeps ... | reverse complement strand
CGTAACGAGAGGTTCTAATGTTGGGCCCTCTCATGCTGCTTTTTTGGTTTATCTCGGACTTGATATTATGTATAATGATATAGATGAAGAAAAGCGAAAGGCAATTGAAGATGATTGTGATTATATAGCAAGTAATCATAAGAATTCTTGGCAAGAAAGTAAATACTCTATAGAAGGAATGAAAGAACTTTATCATACCGGCGCTTCACAAAGTTTTATAGAAAAGAAAAATAAATATGTTAATTACTTGTTGAGCAACACTTCACCGGATGGAATTTATACAACTGGCCCTGGTTATGCTTACAGCAGGTTATACATGGATAATAGAATCCAAAAGAAAATGTTTATGGATATTGTTGAGTATCAAGGGTTCAAAGATTTTTACGATAACCCTGTTTTTATAAACCTGCACGAATGGCTTTTTGGATATAGTGTTACGCCATTTAATAGGACTTACACTTTTGGGGATACGCCCACCGAAAAATATTTTGAAGAGTGGGCAGCCTCAATTACAAGGCTTTCGCGTTTTTCCGAAAATGTCGAGGGATATGCATTATGGCATTTAAACGAATTGGAAGACAAAATTATTGAGCCGGAACTACTCAACTATTTATTTTATGAAGATACACCTAAAACCAAAGTTAAACCAGTGAGCAGAATCTTTAATAACGGCGGAGCATGGCTGCTTGACGACGAGTATTCGAATGAATCTTTAGCAGGAGTTCTATGGAATGTTAATACAATCAATCATAGTCACGGGCATTATGATGCTAATTCAATAAACATAGTTGGTTTTGGTGATTTTATTATTAGAAATGTCGGTTACGACGGATGGGAAGAACCTGATGAAAAAACATGGAAATGGGTTTCACGGAATGCAGAATCTTCAAATACAGTTATTATAAATAATGAAAATCATATTGACTTTTGGGGAAAAGGTATATCTGAAGGTATAGTTGGATATAATATCGAATATGCAAGTGGACATTCTGGTAAAGCAATTGCATCAGGCGTTCATCAAAGAAATTTGTTGTTTATAAAACCTGAACCGGATTTGCCTGGATATTTTATTTTATACGATGAATTGGAAAGTTCTATAGGAGAGACAGACTTTCAATTAATGCTGCATCCAAATTCGGAGAATGTTCCTGAGCATATCGTTGGAAATTTCGAGTACGATTGGGATATCAAAACATGCTTTTCTGAAAAAAATATCAAAGTAAAAATAATTTTAGGTAACAAACCTTCAAAGGTGAAAATAAAAGAGGGATACAGAGCCTCTTATGAGGAATGCAGTAGGTATATTGGTAAGTATATGAAAAGCACATATAATACTGAAGGTGAAAAAAAGGCTAATATTGCAACAGTGATTTATCCTTATTTAGCAGATCAAACTTTGCCAAAGTTTTCCAGGATTAATTCCGGTATGCTAAATGGTGTAGAGATTAATTATGAAAGAGGGACAAAGGATTTAATTCTTGCTGCCCAAGGCGATGGCGAAAGTAAGTTTGAAGATATATCATTAATTGGAAATTCAGTATACTGCAGAAAGAAAGAAAACAAATTAATCAATTACTTTGCCAGGGATTCGAAGAAACTAATTCACAAAAACAAACTACTGACAGGCTTTGAAAGTGAAAAACGAATAAGTATTGTTATAACAAATAATGTAGGCGAAGTAATTTCTAAAGGAACAGACATTAAATTTTACTATCCTGGCATCCAAGATATTTTAGTTGATGGCGAGCAAACAAAAATTAAAAAAAAGAAAAATGGTTGGCTAAAAATATATGTAGGAAAAGGAAAACATAAAATCAAATTAGTAACAAAGTAATTACATAGAAACTTCTGAAAAAATAAACTTAACCTGTGTTTGTCATTTCGAACGCATGTGAGAAATCTCGTTTTTAATTCAAATTAGGAGATTCTCACGTCGTCCGAAAATTATCGGACTCCTCAGAATGACAATATTTTTATTTTTTCAGAGGTTTCTACATAGTTTTAATTATATCAATCTTCAAAACAATTTTATGGAGAATTTATGTCGGCAAATAAGGAATTAAAAATTTGGCATGTAGGCAACTGGTGTGTGCACACCGGGCAGAAGTATATTGAATCACCGTTTCAAGGACCTACAAAAGGTGTTGAAATATTGAATTATGCGCAACCCTTTGTTGATGCTTTATCCGCTTTAGAAAACGCTGAAGTGATTAGTCAGCCTTCGTGGGATTTATATAATATGTCTCCTGAAAAATTTAATGAAAAATTAGAATGGGCAACTACAATTATATTTGCAGATATTGAGACGAAATGTATGATGCTTCACCCGGATTTTTTTACAAGAGCTAAATGGGGCAGTAAATCAGTTATATTTCCTGATAGGTTTGATCTTGTAAAGAAATGGATAGATAATGGCGGACATTTTCACATGAATGGAGGCTGGTACAGTTTTACGGGGGAACTTGGGAAAGGAGCATGGGGAAGAAGCAGGCTTCATGAATATTTTCCTGTTGAATGTCTTCCTTACGATGACTTAGTCGAATCAACTGATGGCTATGAAGTAAGATGCAATGACGAAAACGATCCGGTTGCAAAAGACATTGATTGGTCAACAATACCTTCCCTGCTTGGATTTAATGAAGTAAAGAAAAGAGATGATAGTGTTACACTTTTAGAAATTAATAATCAGGGCACGTGGCACCCGTTGCTGACTTATAGGAATGTTGGAAAAGGTAAAACCAGTGCGTGGATGACAGGCGCAAGTCCGCATTGGGGAATTAATTTTATGTATTGGGATAAATACCCTAAATTTTGGCAACAGCTTTTTACGAACATTTAAAGTCAAATCAAAACTATAGAATCTTACTATAAAATAAAGAAACAATTCTATGAAATTAGCTTTAGTTGATTGGATTATAGTATTTGGATTTATAATAATTTCTCTGATAATCGGGGTATGGGCAACTAAAAAAGCAGGCAAAAGCTCGATGCACTATTTTTTATCAGGTAGAAATATGCCCTGGTATCTTTTGGGATTTTCAATGGTTGCCACTACTTTTTCAATAGATACGCCAAACCTTGTGGCAGATATAACAAGGCAAAACGGAATAGCCGGAAACTGGATTTGGTGGGCTTTTTTATTGACCGGTATGCTTACGGTTTTTGTTTATGCTAAACTTTGGCGACGATCAAATGTAATGACGGATATTGAGTTTTATGAAATTCGATATAGCGGCAAACCTGCCGCTTTTTTGAGAGGGTTTAGAGCTATATATCTCGGACTGTTTTTTAATATTGCAATTATGGCCGGTGTAACATTAGCCGCTGTAAAAGTTGGTTCAATTTTACTTGGCTTAACACCATTGCAGGTTATTTTAATTGCAGGAGGAGTTACCGTTGTTTACAGTTCACTTGGCGGGTTGCTTGGAGTTCTACTTACCGATTTTCTTTTATTTATACTTGCGATGGTTGGATCAATTGGAGCCGCATATGTTTCGGTGAATCTTCCGGAGATAGGCGGACTATCAAATCTTTTAAGTCATCCTAATGTTGCGGACAAACTATCATTGTTGCCTGAATTTGATAACTGGGAATACGCTTTAATGGTTTTTATTATTCCAATTTCGGTTCAATGGTGGAGCGTCTGGTACCCCGGCTCCGAGCCTGGCGGCGGGGGGTATATTGCGCAGAGGATGCTTGCCGCCAAAAATGAAAATCATTCTATGGGAGCAACTTTGTTTTTCAATTTTGCGCATTATGGCTTACGCCCGTGGCCCTGGATAATTGTGTCATTAGCATCTTTAATAGTTTTTCCCGACGTTGAATCAATTAAACAAGCTTTTCCTAATGTTGATCCTTCAATAATTAATCATGATATGGCTTACCCGGCGATGCTTACATTATTGCCTACAGGGATAATTGGAATTGTAACTGCATCATTAATTGCAGCATATATGTCTACAATGTCTACAAGCCTTAACTGGGGATCGTCCTATATTGTGAATGATTTTTATAAAAGATTTATGAAGCCTGAAGCAGGTGAAAAAGAACTTGTCCTTGTAGGCAGACTATCTACTGTAGTGATGATGGTATTGGCGAGCATTTTTGCTTTATATATTGAAAGTGCGCTGCAGGCATTTAATATACTTTTACAGATTGGTGCCGGTACGGGACTTATTTTTATATTAAGATGGTTCTGGTGGCGTATTAATGCCTATAGTGAATTAACTGCAATGATTGTTTCTTTTATTGTGGCAATATTCTTTCTGATTTTAGATAATTATCAAACAGGACAAATTGATTTATTAATTGCAAATGGTATTAATGAGATTGAAGCAATTAAACAAGTTGGGATTCTTAAAACATATGAAAAATTACTTATAGGTATTGGAATAACTACTATCTCCTGGATAATAGTTACTCTTGTTACAAAACCAACCGATACTGAAGTTCTTCAAAAATTTTATAATTTAGTAAAACCTGCCGGCAGAGGCTGGAGAAAAATTATTAAGTATGATACTAATATAGACTCTGAAGGCTCAACAATTTGGCTTGGATTGTTATGCATGTTTTTGGGAACTGTTGCAGTATACGGATTATTGTTTGGCACCGGTTACTTTCTTTATTCTAAATATGCTTTATCAATGGGCGTTTTCGGAGTAAGTATAGTTTCCGCCATTTTTATTTTTAAGTTTTGGAAAAGATTAAGATAGGAATATATTTATGACACCAAAAGAAAGAGTAAAATCTGCAATGGATTTGCAGTTTCCCGATAAAATCCCCCTAATGTGCCAATTTAGTTTTGGCCACATGTTATTACAGCTTAATATTTCACCAGTGGAATTTTGGTTTGATAAAAGTGCTTTTGCCGAAGGATTGATCAAACTTAGAAATATTTATGACTTTGATGGGATCTTGATTAGTTTACATGGACATAATCCTGCTTGGAAAGATCTAATTTTAAGTTATGAAAATAATGACGGAAAAGAGGTTGCCAAATTACACAATGGTGATAAAATCATTTTCCCGGGAGATGATTTACCGCAGTATGTTTTTTCGAAAAGAAAATCTTTACCTGTATTAAATGAAATATCGATTGATGATTTGCCGGTAACACTTGATTACATTCCCGTTTCGCGAGATCTGCACTTTCAAATTTCTTTATCAAATAAGTTTGATGTTATTTATGACATAGTAGAAAAGGCAGGAGGCAATTATTCTATTCATGGAGAAATTACATCTCCGTTTGACTATTTGCTTGATCTGCTTGGCAATCAAGAAGCTCTAATGGGTTTAATCGAAAATCCGGATAAATGTAAAATGATTCTTGCTCAGTATACCAAACTTATAAAAGAACTAGCGTTGGAAATGTGTGAAACCGGTGTTGACGCAATAAAAGTATCATCTCCGTTTGCCGGTTCGGGATTTATTTCTCCCTATGATTATGAAGAGTTTGTCGTTCCTTTCGAAGCAGAAATTGCAAAAGCCGTAAGAAATAAAGATGTACATATTTATACGCATACATGCGGTTCTATTGATGATAGACTTGAAATTATGCTTGATGCCGGTGTTAGCGGAATAGAATGTTTAGATCCGCCACCATTAGGCAATGTTGAATTGAGCGACGCAGTAGAAAGAATTAAAAATAAAGGTTTTATAAAAGGTAATATAGATTCTGTTAATTCATTGCTGAATGCTTCAAAAGAAGATATAGTGGAAGATGCAAAAAACAGAATACAAACCGGTAAACAATCCCCCGGATTTATATTAAGCACGGCTTGTTCAATTGCTCCTGCAGTGAAAAAGGAAAATATTTTACTTTTGCGTGAAACTGTAAATAAATGGGGATAAATTAGTAATTATTCGAATTAGAAAATTTAGTATTATTTACTAAATAAGTTTTTCTTTATCGAAAAAGAAATCGAGAAGTAAAAAAACCTTTATTCTAGAAATATTATATTAGGTAAAAAATTAGAGATACATAAAAGGAAGGCTGATGAAAAATTATAAAGCCGGTTTTAGCATTTTTTATATAGCTAGTATTTTGCTGGTAATATATATAATGGGAACAGCTCATGCTAACAACAAAAATACATTTCCAAAATTAATTAATTCGACAGAATTGGATTCTGTTCTGGTTAAATCAGAAACTATATATAATGAATACTGTTCTGGTTGCCACGGAGAATTTATGGAGGACTTTGTTGATAGGGAATGGAAGTTTGGTGATTCGGATGAAGAAATTTTTAAGTCGATTGCCGAAGGAAGAGCCAGTGATGAAATGCCCGCGTTTAATTCCTTGTTAAGCCAACAAGAGGTAAAAGATTTAATTGTTAAAATTCGTCATAAAACAAGTAATATAGATGAAAACGATTTAAAACGAGAATCGGAAGATTTTGAAATTTATAAAAGCAGCGATTTTAACTTCAGATTAGAAGAGGTAGTAAATGATTTAGAAAGTCCCTGGGGTATGGTTTTTCTCACAAACGGCGATTTGCTGGTTACTGATAAATCCGGCGAATTATGGAGAGTAAAAAAAGATAAGAGCAAAATAGAAATCGAAGGTGTACCTAATGTATTATATAAAGGACAAGGCGGATTATTGGACATTGAACTACATCCGAATTTCAGCGAGAATAGCTGGCTCTATTTATCTTATTCGATATCAAAAAGAGAGGCGGGACAGCGTTTATCATCAACTGCGGTTTCGAGATACAAACTTCAAGGTAATTCACTGGTTGACGGCAAATTGATATTCGAGGCCTTACCTTACTCTAATAGAAGACATCATTACGGTTCAAGATTGGAATTTGACGATGAGGGATATTTATATATAACAGTTGGTGATAGAGGTGAAAGGGAAGTTAATCCCCAAAATTTATCACTTTATCCCGGGAAAGTTCATAGAGTTTTTGAAAACGGACGAATCCCGGAAGACAATCCGTTTGTAAATAAACCGGGAGTAGTCAAAAGTGTTTTTTCATATGGACATAGGAACGCCCAGGGGATGATTAAAAATCCGATTACCGGAGAAATATGGACACATGAACACGGCCCAAAGGGTGGTGATGAAATAAATATAATAAAAAAAGGTGCAAACTACGGTTGGCCGGTTGTATCGTTTGGAATAAACTATGATGGTACCATCTTCACAAATTTAACGGCAAAAGAAGGAATGGAACAGCCTTTGCATTATTGGACACCTTCAATAGCTCCATCGGGAATGGACTTTGTCCGCGGCAAAATTTATCCTGGTTGGGAAGGACATTTACTTGTAGGTTCGTTGCGTTTCGAATATTTGAAACTTTGTAAAATAGATGGTAAAAAAGTTGTGTCGGAAGAAATATTACTGGAAGATATTGGCCGTGTGAGAAATGTAAAACAAGGACCGGATGGTTATCTTTATGTTGCGGTAGAAGATCCCGGAACGATATATAAAATCATTCCTTTGAAATGAATTTAATCAGCAAATTAAAGCTGCTATGTTTAGAGAAGAAACCACAAATAAGTTATTGAAAAACTATACATGTACATTTATCCAAAAGAGGTTTGCATGAGTGATCTTAAATTACATATAAATGAGCCGTTTGAAGTAAGTAAAGAACAAATTGATTTTTTCCGGGAAAACGGTTTTATTAAACTTAAAGACGTATTATCAAGAGAAGTTATAGAATACTACGGTAATATTATTAGCCAAAAAGTTACAGAATTGAATAAGCTAGATCTTCCTATGAAAGAGAGAACAACTTATCAAAAAGCTTTCTTACAAATCTCCAATCTCTGGAGGGAGCATAAAATTGTTGATGAATTTGTGAAAAGTAAAAGATTAGCAAAAATAGCTGCGGACCTGCTTGGTACAAACGGTGTAAGATTATATCACGATCAAGCCCTGTACAAAGAACCAGCCGGTGGAATAACTCCCTGGCACGCCGATCAATTTTATTGGCCTCTCGATTCTGAAAAGACCGTAACAGTTTGGATACCTCTGCAAAATACACCAATCGAAATGGGACCATTAGCGTTTTCCGCAAAAAGTCATAGCTTTTCTTTCGGGCGTGATTTGGAAATAAGTGATGAATCGGAAGCTAAATTAAAGAAGGCGTTGGATAAAGAGAATTTTGAGCACTTCGTAGAACCGTTCGATTTAGGTGAAGTAAGTTATCACTACGGCTGGACTTTTCATCATGCCGGGGCAAACAATACCGATAGAGTCCGTGCCGTTATGACAATGATTTATATGGATGAAAATATAAGATTAAAAGAACCAACAAATAATTATCAAGTAGCCGATAAAGAAACATGGTGCCCGGGAATTAAAACTGGTGATACAGTTAACTCTCCAATTAATCCGGTATTATATAGCAGCAATTCTTAAAATTAGTATTAAGAGACTTCTGAAAAATTAGATTTGATCTTTCACTGTCATTCTTGACTGCCTTTGGCATGTTCGACCGACTTGCCTGCTGCAAGCAGGAGGGAGAAATCTTTGTCTTTTTGCTCTGTTCCTTAGACTTGTCGGAGGAATCTAGATGACGAGTATTTTTAATTTTTCAGATGTTTTTATTAAATAAAAAACAGTTAGTGCTCCCAATTTTCCTGCCGGTCAAAAAGACATAAAATCCAATTTCCCTTCTTCGAGGCAATTATGAAGTTTATAAAACCGTAAAAAATGAAGGATAGTACTTAAGAAAGTAACCTTTCCAAATTAATAAAATTATTATCGCTGTAGATGAAACTTTTTGATATGGGATTCGTCTATATTTTAAAGGAATTAAAAAATTATTATTAAATAAAATCCTAACAAATAATATTGAACTAATAAAAAACATAATTAATAATTCTGGAGGAATTATGAAAACGCTTAACCAAACAATGTTAATACTGACCATATTAATAGTAGGAATTACAACTTCGTTCGCCAGTGAAAATGCAGTAACCGATAAGGTAAACCAATATTTGAATGCGGTAAAAGCAAAAGAAGCATCAACCTTGGATGACTTTGTTAATTCAGAGGCAAATTTTATAGTTATTAACAATATATTAGGTAAAAAAGAACTTCTTAGTGAAAATGATTACCTGAAAGATGTTAAGACCGGAAAGATTGGTTTATGGGTAGCGAGTTCCGAGATAAAATTTGTTGATTTAAAAGATAAGCTCGCAGTTGCTTATATAGAATCCGAAAATAAAAAATTAATCCGGAAAGAATATTTAACCTTGGTTTTGGAAGATGGCAATTGGGAAATAGTAAATTCTGTTTCTTCTCTTTCAAAAAAATAATGGATCTGCAATAAAAAAACTAAGATTAAATTAAGACACAATTTGCATAATTTTCTTAAGGGTAAGGTTATCCTTACCCTTTGTTTTAAACTTTTCTATTCCAATCATTAACTCCACAATATAATTATAATCCGGAAATGCCTAAAACCGGTCTTTAATAAGACAACAGGTATAAATAAGCAAAAATATAATAATTGAAGATTAAAAAAAACTTTATTAAGTTAATAGCCAATTACTGCAAATAATTTTTGTATAACGTACATTTGAAAAATGTTCTTATCGCAATTAAGCGTTCTGTTTAAGCATAGATAGGTGCAATAAAATATTTAATATACATTAAAACTGAAGAAAATGTTTGATTTTGATGATACCATATTTGAAGCTTTTTTAGAAATTAAAAGATTATTAAGAGAAAAATATCCTGAGGGATGGAAAAGATTTTTATTTCTACTATTGGCTATAGTAATTTCAATAACACCAATATTTTTATTCGAATTTTGGCTTGGCGGAATATCAGGAGTACTTTTAGTAAGTGTGTTTCTATTCATTGCGGCATCATCATTAAAACAAAAACGTGAAAATTAAAAAAGGATGTAGCCATCCGCGCCCTACTAATAGGAGGTTGGGCAAGTTTGGGTGTCGGGGTAATTATAACGCCATATACATAATAAAAATTGAGGCAATATGAAGAATATTTTTGTAGTACTCTTTTGTGTTTTTTTCTGTATTGCAAGTAGCGTCATGGGAAATGAGAAAAAATTTATTAACGAGCATAAGGTGTACACACCGGTTATTAAAAATGGCAATCTTCATTTTATTGATATAAAAGGGAATCTCCAAATTGCAACAGATATTGAGCCATTTACAACTAGAGCTATAAGAGAGGGTGAAAATTTTAGTAGGGTGAGAGATTTATTATTTAACCAAAGAACCAATCATTCTAAAAAATATTACGTTGTTGAGGAGGAGTATTCATTTATTTCGTTCTTAATTGGAAAATCTTTTTCATGTATTGATCGAAACGGAAAAGTAGTGTTTTCGAAAAGTTGTGAATCATTAAGCCAGTTTTCTGAAGGATTAGCAAGAAAGAAAGAAATTAAATCATTATTCCTTTGGGGTTCTAGTGGAAAATATGGTTTTGTAGATAGTACAGGAAAAAATGTAATTGAGGCAAAGTTTAAATATGCCGGATTATTTTCAGAAGAACTAGCAAATGTGATGATTGATGGAAGGTATGGCTATATAAATAAAAGGGGAACAATACATATTCAACCTGAATTTGAATTTGCTAAGGAATTTTCAGAGGGATTAGCTGTAATAATGAAGAATGGCAAATATGGTTACATAAACAAGAAGGGCGAATTGGTTATTGCACCGGAATTTGAAAATGCATGGTCGTTTAAAGGAAGGATTGCAAGAGTTATGGTGAATAATAACTATGGCTATATAGATAGTACTGGGGCTATGATTATCAATCCAAAGTTTGAAAAAGCATTTGATTTTAACGAAGGTTTTGCATTAGTGGTACAAAACGAAAAAGCACAATTTATAAATGAAGCCGGTGAGGTAGTTTTAGAAAGCCAGTATGAAGATATTGGAATTTGTTCAAATGGATTAATACCGGTTTCTGATAATGGCAAATGGGGATACATAAATATTAAAGGTGATAATGTGATAGAATGTAAATATCAATTAACATCCATATTTAATAACGGCTTTGGAATAGTATGGAAAAATAATTATCCATATTATATTAATGAAAAAGGGCAAATAATAAGTGAAGTTTTTGATCTTAGAGATGAGATATGGCTACGGAATAAAATCCGATTATAGTAAAGCGTATAGCTAACGGTTCCCGACAAAAGGAGGTCGGGCAAGTTTGGGCGGGCGACTTATTTCAACAGGTCTGTAAACAGAGGTTACATCGTTATAATTCAATTATCGACATATAAAATAATAGTGAAGATATGAAGTATTTCAAGATTTTATTTCTTTTAGTAATCATTTTGTCAACATTGCATATTAATGCAAAATTGAGAAGATCGAAATTGAGCAAATTAATCTTCGAAAGTGAACTTATAGTAAAAGGCAAAGTAATCCAATCTTCATTAAACAAGGATGAATATAGCGGTTCAGCAAAGATAAAAGTCGAAGAAGTTATCAAAGGGAATATTGATAAAACCCTGATAACAATTCTGTGGAATTCAGAAGTACATGATCAAAGATTAAGAACTGTCGGAGAGCAAAGAATATTTTTTCTAAAATTAACTGAGGCCAAATATACTGGAACGCACTATGGCAGGAGCTATATACCTCTAAAATATCATCAATCCGTTGCAAATGTAGGGTATTTTATTGAATATAAGTATCCAACTGATGTAGTAGATATTGATTTTCCGCACCTATTGAAAGGAAATGAAATGCTGAATATTAATTCTGATATGCAATACACTTCGGTTTACTCTGATAGTTTAATTTTGTTGAATGATTTGATTGAAATTATAAAAAGGGAAAATGAATTATAACCAGTCGCTCCAGGCAATAGGAAGTCGTGCAAGCGGTGGGCATGTTTGGGCTGCTGGATTATTGGTGATTTCACTATGTGCAGTATAACTGTAGGAGAAGAAACACCTTAATTGAAGTGAAAAATAATTTAAATTGTATAGTGAATAATGAAAAAAGTAATCTTATTTGATCTTGATAGTACTTTGACAGATAGAAAGTTATCCATAATTAAATATGCTTATTCTTTTTATAAACAGTTTTGTGACCAGTTAAAAAAAAATGATCTAAATCTTGTTAAAAAGGTATTATTAAAAGCTGATGGAGATGGACATAGAAATAAAAGTGAAGTATTTAGCGAAATACAAAAGAATTTAACTTGGCAAATTGTTCCATCTTTGGACGAATTAACAGAGAATTGGGAATTGCATTTTCCTAATGCTACTATAGCTAGGAAAGGAGTAATGGAAACTATAAAACAATTTCATGTAAATGAATTTAAATTGGGTATTATTACAAATGGTTCTTCTTTTGGGCAAAGACAAAAAATTAAGACTCTTGGGTTACAAAAATATTTTGAGTATATAATTATTTCAGAGGAAGTTGGTTATCGAAAACCTCAATTAGAAATATTTAACATAGCACTAAAACAAGCGAAAGCAGAGGCAAACGATGTAATATATGTTGGTGACCACCCTGTGTATGATATAGATGGTTCAATACAAGCAGGATTAAAATCTATATGGTTATCGATAAGAAAATGGCCTTCATATCTCCCTGCTCCACGTTACAAATTCTCAGAATTTAAAAATCTAATTGATATAGTAAATTCAATAAATATTTCCGAGGAATAATAGCTAATGGAATTGGTCGGATGGATTCTAGGTGTAATAGGTAGCATAGCCAGTATTTATGCGGTATTTATTGGATTTCCTCATAAATCAAGTTGGTGGAGCGTACAAAATGCAATTAAACAACACACACATGATATAAAAACTGATGGTAAAATCCCTGAAATTGTTGTACTTTATGGTCGTGGTGGGGCTGTTTTTGGAGGATTGCTTGCTGGTAATCTTGGTAATATTCCTGTAACTTCAATTGATAGGTCTGTAATAGAATCACATGGCATTACAGGAACAAAGATACTTAATCCCTCCAATCTTGAGTTAATAAAGAGAAAAAACGCATTATTAGTTACCGGTGAAGTGGTCACTGGTAACCAATTGGCAAAAGCAATTCGTGCACTAAAGAAATATGAACCAAAATCCGTAATTACAGTCTCATACTATGTTTGTAACACATCAAGAGCTTATCCAAATTATTATTATAAAGAGACTAAGGGTGTGATAAAAGTTCCTTGGAGAATGTCACACACGTATAAACATTCATCAAAAAAAGGTGTTGATGTGTAAAACACATAACATCTTAAATAAGTCTGCCAAATTTATCAGCCTTTGCCTTAGACGGATAAATAAAAAGTCAATAGTTATACGTGTGTTTCACAAAATATATTAAAAAGAATTTAATTTACGGCTTGCACGATAATTTATTTAGTCGGGTTGTGTATTAACATAACGCGTCGTTATATGCCTTCAAAAACAAAAAATATTAAATATTATGATAAAATCAATCTTTTTTTATTTTAGCTTCTTTCTTTGTATCTACTCTCAAGAAAATTGGAAAAATTATTTTTCTGAATCACATTTCAGGGATATTGAGATTGATCAATCAAATAATATTTGGGCGGCGGGATTAAGGGGAAATGAAGGAATTATGGGCCTAGTAAAATATGATGGAAATGAATGGACTACTTATTTTTATCCACCTGAAGTTCAGTATGTTAATGATATTGCAATTGATAATTTGAATAATATCTGGATTGCACATGATGGCGGAGTTTTAAGTTTTAATGGAGAACATTGGGGCTCAACTAAAACAGATACACTGTACGAATTCCAAGAAATTTTCGCTAGCAAATTATTTGCTGACAACAATAGTAATATTTGGTTAAGCAATGGTTGGTATTATCTCATTTTTTATGGTAATAACAATAAAACTGTTTATGATTTTAAAGAAATATTATCTGCCGAAAATTGTTGGATACATGGCATTGATGATGATTCTCAAGGCAATATATATGTATTTGTTCGGACAAAGAAGAGTTCTAGTTATCATATTAGCTATTATATAATGAAATATATTAACCAAAATTGGGAAGTTGTTTCTTTTATAGATGAAAGCATATGGGGAGGATTATTTACAGATTTTTATGGTTTACATATTGATAATCAAGATAACATTTGGATAAGTACTGATGGTTATTTAGTCAAGTGGAATGGAACTAATTATGAAAAATTTGAAACCGACATTTATACTACACCCATTGACATTGAAAGCGATTCAAATGGTTTTATCTGGTTTGGTACGCCAAATGATGGTGTAATTAAGTTTGATGGAGAAAATTATTTTCATTATAATGCGGAAACTACAAACTTTCCAGATAAAAATGTATGGGAAATTATTTTTGATGAAACGGAGAAACTCTGGGTTGTAATTAACAACTCCGGTATCCTATGTTTGGAAGATGAGGACATTACAACAAACGTAATCTTCAATGGTAATCTTCCTCTTCAATATAATTTATCCCAGAACTATCCAAACCCATTTAATCCTACAACTACTATTCGATACACTATTCCTAAGTCCGAAAATGTTCAAATAAAAGTTTACGATATACTGGGTAGAGAAATAAAGTCCTTAGTAAATGAATATAAACAAGCTGGAACTCATGAAGTTCAATTTGATCATGGGAATTATTCAAGTGGAATCTATTATTACACTATTATTACTGAAAGTTATCGAAATACAAAAAAAATGATATTATTAAGATAAAGCTATATAACCAGGTACTGTGTTAAAAAGCAAGAATAAATAGTTAGGAAATTATCAAAGAACAAAAATGAAACGTATGTATTTGAAATTAATTAAGAACTATAATTAGGTATATAATCAGTATCGTTTTTCCATAAAGTATAAATGAGTGAAAGTAATTTACGAGCCACAGCGATAAGGGCAAGTTTGGGGCAGATTGCCTCTCATCAAGTGTGGGGGAAACTTATCGGCAACGCCATTAGGCAACAAAAGAGAAAATAATGAAGTTATCATTGCAAATTGAGAATAAAGAAAATCAAGAAATATTGAATTTTGAAGATTTGACCGAAAAACAAATTGTAGAAGTTTTCAATAAAATTGATTGGGTGGCTGAAATAGAAAAAGCTACTGAACACAAAAAATATTCTCCTACTTTATCTTTAGAAGAAGAATCTGAAGATAAACTAATTTGGTTTTCAGCGGTTGGTGATAAAGATAAATATGTTTTTTATTCTGAGTGTGGATTTCCTGGTGAAGTTCCTTCTTGGTTTGGACTTTCAAAGAAAATTGGAATTATTTCATTGTATACCGAATATTTCAATGATACTGATGTTGTCAAAGCAATAAAGTATTTCATGAATAACGAGTCAGAAAAATTAAAAAAATTATATTAGATACTTAACCAACCATTTCGTTAGGTGTCAATTGGAGAACAGAATGTCATTTTTATCAAAATTATTTGGAACTGAAGAAGAGAATCTTGACATTAAGTTTATAGATAATTCAGAGAGAAACATTTTATTGGAGAAACACAGAAAAGATTTAACAAATTATGTTTTTTCCTATGGAATTCCCAAAGATGATATTATTGATAGTATTCGTAATTTTCAAAAATATAAAGCTTCAAAAAAATCAGAGCATGCTACTAAATTAAATATTCTGATTTGCCAAACAGATTCTGAATCATTTTTTATACTGTTTTCCCCAACAATCCATCCATATTTATTCTATTCATTTCTAAGTTTCATGGATTCAGATAATTCGGTTGGATTTATTAATAAACATAATAATACTTTTATGATTAAGAGGGAAGAAGGCTCAGACTATATTTATGGGACTGCAAAAAATGGTGAGAATATTGAAATCTGTGTGGTTGATGGAGAAATAAATTTTACTGATGAGAATAAAGTTCCTTATTTTGAATCAATTTTGGATTTTAGTAAAATATCAAATTTATATTCTGTAGATATCTCTGTTGAAGATGTTGGCGATTTTGGTAATCCAGAATTTAAAATAAATACTTAAAAGCCGCCTAACCATCTGCTTCCAACAAAAAGTAGGCTGGACAAGTTTTGGCGGGTGGGTTAATTGTAGCACCATTAGGCAATTTTAATAATTTGAATCTTGGGAGAAACAACTATGAAAAAACTTTTATTTCTGTTGTCAATTTTGTGTATCTCATGTTCGCCTGATAAGCAAGATATTTTTGAAGGCCAATGGATTGATTTGTCACATGATTTTTCAGAGGAAACCGTTTATTGGCCTACTGCAAATACGTTTGAAAAAACCACTGTTTTTGAAGGCCAAACCGAGGGTGGTTATTATTATTCATCTTATGATTTTAGTGCTGCGGAACATGGGGGAACACACATTGACGCACCTATTCACTTTTATGAAAATCGTAATACTGTAGACGAGATACCCCTGGAGCAGTTGATAGGTCCCGGAGTTGTAATTCGTATAGATACTAAAGTGAAACAGGATCGTAATTACCAGTTTTCAGTTGAGGATATCTTGGAGTGGGAAAAGGGAAATGGAAAAATTCCTAGCAATAGCATACTTCTAATCTATACAGGTTCAAGTAGGCTTTGGTCGGATAGAACAAAATATATGGGGACAGATGAACGGGGCGAGCAAGCAGTCAAGAAGCTCATTTTTCCTGGAATTCATCCTGATGCAGCGAGATTCCTGGTAACGGAAAGAAAAATCAAAGCTGTTGGCCTGGATACTCCTAGTCTTGATTATGGTGGTTCTACGAAATTTGAAACACATCAAATTCTATTCGAAAAAAACATTCCGGGTTTCGAAAATGTAACAAATCTGGATAAATTACCAACAAAAGGAGCAACTATAATCGCTCTTCCTATGAAAATCAAAGGAGGCAGTGGAGGTCCTTTACGTATTGTTGCGTTGGTTCCGGGTATATGATTTTTACAATAGGAGTGTTCCTTTACAATATAAATATTTTACTCTATTACATTGGCTTTGTATCATAGTTGCAAGGCCGATATGTGGCTAGAAAATATGGACTCAAAAAAAATATATAAAAAGTTTGGAGATAATTATTTAGCTGATGAAAATACTTTTATCATGGGAATTGATAGAAGAATTACTTCAAAAATAGCAGAAAGATTTAGAGATAGAATTATTCTTGAAACTTGTACCGGGGCGGGATTTACAACAATTTCTTTAGCCAAGGTAGCCAAAAGAGTAGTTTCCATTGACATTAGCAATAGGAATCAAAGTCAAGCAAAGAACAATATAAAAAAAATCAATTTAGAAAATAAAGTAGACTTTATTTTAGGCAGTAGTTTGGATGATAAAATACTTGAACAAACGACAAATATTAATGCCGCCTTTCTTGATCCGGATTGGGCTCTTACAGAAGACGAACATATTTATAGATTTAGGAATTCTAAAACTCGACCGCCATCAGATTTGTTGTTAAATAGGATTCTTAGAATCACAAATAATATTGCGATTGTTTTAGCCCCTTTTGTAAATGAGGATGAATTAGTTGATTTACCGGTTAATGAAAAACAGAAAATCTACTTAGATGGTGAGTTTGTTTTAATATGCCTTTATTTTGGGGAGTTAATTCAAAAGATTGGAGAGTCTAGATTAATTTTGTAAATAAATATGGATAATTAAAAATGACATCAGAAGAAATAGTTGAAAAATATTGGGAATCACTGAATTTACGTAACTGGAATAGTTTTTAATCATTAGTAGATGAAAATGTGATATATGATTTACCTCAAACCAGAGAAATGATTAAAGGACAAATAGCATTTAATGAAAACTATCCTGGTAATTGGTCCATCAAAATAGTTCGGCTTGTTGCAGATGGCAAACAAGCTACAACAAAAATATTGTTTAAGGATAATGCAGATGAACAAATAGGAATATCATTTTTTGAAATAGATGAGAATAAAATTTATAAAATAGAAGAATATTGGCCGGTTCCTTATGACCCTCCAATAAGAAATTTTGAGAATATAGTTAGATATTAAATGAATCAAATAAAATGACCGCTGGCATCCTAAACACTTGGCCATCCGCTTAACCATGCCAGAGCAAAGTAAATCTGAATGCTATTGTTGGTTGGGTTTGTTGTCAAAATGTACTATTGGGAGTATTGAGTAGATTTCTAAATAAACGCATGCAAATATGTTATTCAATATCACGTAATTTTAGATAATATAATGTCTATTAATTTTGGGGTATATTATCCTTAATTATCCTTGGTATATTCAATAAAAGAATTAAAAAAAATGAATAGAATCAAACATATTATTTTACTAACGGTATTTGTCGGATCCTTCACCAATGCACAGGAATCAATACATAAAAATCCTTTTTGGCTGAATTTCAGTGCCGGCGGCTCTACGGAATATTTAAATGCCAGCATATCTTTTAATAAATCTTTAGAAGATTTTTCATACCAAGTTGCTTTGAATGGCAGTAATAAGAATTTAATCGGTACGTCTGGAGTTACAACCGGAAATATTGGTTTTGGATATGCTCACAACAAGAGATGGTTAATTAGTTCTTTTTATTTTGGCCCATCTGTATCATATGGCGAAGCAAGATCAAAATCATATCAAAATGTTTATTTCTGGGGTTTTGGATTTGCACTAAATTCTCAAGCGTACTTTATGCCTTTGCATAAAATATTTCCTGATGTTGGAATAGGGATAGAATTTTTTTATAACTTGAATGCTATTCAAACCGAAGATGTAAATTATAGAGACACATATTCCATTCGTGTTGGTGTTTGTTTGACAAACATTCATACGAATTAAATCTTTTGTAAGCCTGGGAATTAAAGCACTTTATTTTAAATTCTAATTTCATAAAAGTCATACCAAAATATTTCTTTTTACCAATTTTTATTGTTTGATAATATCCAAAAGTTAAACTAACTTAACTAATAGTTGGTGCCATTATTTGCAAACAAACCTGCTAAATGGAAAACAAAATTATTACACAATAATATCAAAAAAGATTTGTGCCAAATAGAATATAGCAGTTTCCAATATTCTTGAACGCTTAATCCTTAATGTGTTTAATTATGGAATTTATTAAAAACAGGCAATCAACCATGAAAGAAATAAAAAGTATTTTTCAAATTTTTCTTCTAATAATTTTGGCTTACGGCTGTAATACAACAAATAATAAAAAAACTTTATCAGATAAATCAGAATCAAAGGAGAGCGTAATGAAAGATAATACACCAAAGGTAACGGGTATAGGCGGGATTTTTTTTAGATCGAAAAATCCTAAAAAGACAATGGATTGGTATGGCAAAAATTTAGGCTTGGCTATAGATGATTATGGTTCACCGTTTGAATATAGAAATGCTAATAATCCTGAAGAAATAAATTACCTTAGATGGAGTCCATTTGAGGAAGAAACAGATTATTTCTCTCCATCCGAGAAGCCGTTTATGATTAATTATAGAGTTCAGAATATTGAAGGTTTGGTAGAAAAACTGAAAGAAAACGGTGTTACTATTGTAGATTCTATAGCAGAGTATGATTATGGAAAATTCGTACATATTATGGATCCGGAGGGAAATAAACTAGAATTATGGGAACCGATAGATAGCTTTTTTACCAATATTGGTGGAGAAACAACCAAATAAAAAGTTTAGGGATAAAAGCCAAGGAAAACTATTGTAACAAAGTATTCAAAAAATAATAAAATAAGTGCCTGATCGCTAGCGGAAATACTTTCGCCTTCGATTTCATTATTATTTAATCAAAAATTGGTCGTAATTTTACGGCCTTTTTTTATTAATTAAGTTTTCATTCATGTATTGATAAACGAATAACTCAAGAAATTGGAAACAAATATCTATTGTGATGTAAAAAATATTTGACTACAAGTAAGAAATTTATTACATTTTGTCCAGTAAATATTACAAATAGTAAATAAAAGCTTACATAAAGAGGAAATTATGTGTTATCAAGAAAAAAGAAGTATTGTTTCTGCAATTAGTACAGTGCTAATATTTACATTTTACTCAATATATATTTATCAAACTTATCTTAAAGGTAATTTAACTTATTCTCATGATTATGAATTTTGGGGTTCGGTCATTTTAATATTAATTCCGGTCATGATTCTAGCAAATATTGTAATCTATATCATATTTAGTATTATAAATAAAATAACTACAAATGAGAATATTCCTTCAATATCGGATGAACTGGATAAAATAATAGAGTTGAAATCTACTAGAAATTCACATTACACTTTTATGTTTGGTATGCTTCTTTCTATGGCAACTTTGACTTTCGGATTACCTCCAATGGCGATGTTTATTGCGTTAACTTGTTCAATGATGTTTGCGTGTATTATTGGAGATGTTTCGCAGCTTTATTTTATCCGACGTGGAGTTTAAATGGAAAAACGTCGAATTAGTAATAATATTCGGAAATTACGTTTTAATAATGATGAAATGACCCAGCAGCAGCTTGCCGACAAGGCTGGGGTAACTAGACAAACAATAGTTGCCGTTGAAAAAGGGAAATATTCTCCATCATTGGAATTGGCATTTCGTATTGCGCTAGTTTTTGGTTCACCATTGGAAGAAGTATTCTCTTACGTATTGGAAGAGGAAATAAAAGAAGATGGATAATAAACTTGAGTAATTCAAAAAATCGCTAATATTTAGATTTATTAAACAGAAACATAATGTAACAATGCTGTTTTTAAGAAGATATTTGTCAAAAGTTGAAAGGAAAAAATGAAAGCTGTAACATATTATAAATTTGGTTCTCCAGATGTTCTAAAAATAAAAGAAGTAGAAAAGCCGGAACCAAAAGAAAACGAAATTCTTGTAAAAATATGTAATACTACGGTTTCTGCAGTCGATAGCATTTTTAGAAAAGGTGATAACTTTTTTGCAAGACTTGCAACAGGCATTTTCAAACCTAGGGCAAGTATTCTTGGTACCGAATTTTCCGGGATGGTTGAGGAAGTAGGAACCAATGTAAAATTATTAAAAAAAGGGGATAAGGTTTTTGGTTCCAGTGCCAATGGGAATGGCGCTCATGCAGAGTATATATGTTTGCCGGAAGACGGCCCATTTGTAATTAAGCCGGATGATATTACTTATGAAGAGGCCGCAGCTATTCCATACGGCGCGTTAACAGCACTGCCGTTTCTCAGAGACTCCGGGAAAATTAATAGTGGACAAAAAGTTTTAATTATTGGTGCTTCGGGATCTGTAGGAACATTTGCAGTACAATTTGCCAAACATTTTGGTGCTGAAGTAACAGGATTATGCAGCAGCTCAAATGTAGAGTTAGTTAAATCTCTTGGTGCGGATAAAGTTATTGATTACACAAAAGAGGATTTTACAAAGAATGGTGAGATTTACGATATTATTTTTGATACAGTCGGCAAAACATCATACTCAGCTTGTAAAAAATCTCTCAGCAAATATGGAACTTATCTAACAGCTTACCTATATGTATCAATTCTATTTCAAATGTTGTGGACTACAAAGATTTCAAAGAATGGGAAGAAAGCTATAATCGCTTTTACCGGTTTAAGGACATTCCAAGATAAAGTTAGAGACTTACATTTTACGAAAGAACTTTTTGAAAAAGGAATAATTAAACCGGTCATCGATAAGAAATATCCACTAGAAGAAATAATCGAAGCTCATAGATATGTTGATAAAGGGCATAAAAAAGGAAATGTAATTATCATTATTGATAATAGGGAAAACGGTTCTTAAGTGTTAAAGCAAGTGGTGATGTAAATTATTGTTACTACCTTATTTTGTGATTTGTTAAGTGAACAATAAATGGAAAATGATAAACTAAAGAGAAGTGAAAAATTCTGGGACAGAATGTCTAAGAATTTTGACAAACCAAAAAAGAAAAAGGATCAAAAACTACCTAAAACAGTTAGGTATTCTGAGAAATACCTAAATGAAAATGATACTGTTCTGGACTTTGGTTGTGCGACGGGGAAAATAACAATAGATATTTCTAATTATGTGAAACAAATATATGGAATAGATCTTTCATCGAAAATGATAGAAATTGCAAATAAGAAAGTACACGAGCAAAATCTTAAGAATATTTATTTTCAGCAATCAACTATTTTTAATAGCAAATTTGAAGATGAATCTTTTAATGTGATTTTAGGTTTTAATATTCTTCATTTAATTGAGAATGGACCAAAGGTTCTGGAGCGAATACACCGCCTATTAAAACTCGATGGAATTTTTATTTCAGCAACCCCTTGCTTGCATGACAATAATGTTTTTTTGAGAACAGTCTTAAATTTTGTAAGTAAATTAAAAGTAATTCCATATATAAAATCATTAAGTTTTCTAGATCTAGAGAAACTGATATCCGATGGAAAATTTGAAATCATTCAAAATATAAATATTAGTCAGTCCATACCAAACCATTTTATTGTTGCAAAAAAGATTTTGTAATGAGTTGAAAGGAGACTAATGAAAGCAGTTGTATACAGAGAATATGGTTCACCCGAAAAATTTCAAGTATTAGAAATACCAAAACCAATTCCTAAAGAAAATGAAGTACTTATAAAAGTTCATTCGGCCTCAATTAATTCATGGGACATGGATCTTCTAAAAGGCGATCCATTAAGCCGGTTGATTTTTTTGGGAATTCTAAAACCTAGACACACTATTTTAGGATGTGATATAGCTGGTCGGATAGATGCTGTTGGAGAAAATGTTACACAGTTTAAAGTTGGAGATGAAGTTTATGGCGATATTTCAGGTGATGGATGGGGAGGATTTGCAGAATTTGTTTGTGCTGCGGAAAACCTTATAACTTGGAAGCCTAATAATTTGTCATTCGAGGAAACGGCATCATTACCTCAAGCAGGAGTTTTGGCATTACAGGGATTAAAATATAATGGTGAAATTAAACAAGGTCAGAAAATATTGATTAACGGTGCGGGCGGTGGAGTAGGTACCATTGCTTTACAGATAGCTAAATTATTTGAGGCTGAAGTAACTTGTGTTGATAAGGCAAATAAATTAGACTTTCTAATTTCACTTGGTGCAAATTATGTAATTAATTTTGAACAAGAAGATTTTACTCGAAATGGACATTCATATGATCTTATTCTTGATAATGTGGCCAATAAATCAGTATTTGATTACAAACGTTCATTAACTCTTGGCGGAGCATGTGTAATAGTTGGAGGTTCCTTTAAGTCTATTCTGCAAGCTATAACACTTGGTTCTCCTATATCCACAACCAATAATAAAAAAGTTTGCATCTTGGCTCATAGACCAAACCAAAAAGATTTAAATATCCTAAGAGAATATTTTGAGGAAGAGCGGATTAAGCCTGTAGTAGATAAAATATTCCCGTTAAGTAATACTGCTGATGCTTTCCGTTATTTTGAAAAAGGAGACTTCAAGGGAAAAGTTGTAATTAGTATGAACTAGGCTTACTCAAAACTGAATACCCATAATTAGAAATGCCTTTAAATAAAATCAGAATATAAAAGTTGCAACTATTACGGAATAAAATCGTCAAAAGGCCAATAAACATAATGCGGTTAACACTTTTATTTAAGAGGAAAATTAATGAAAAAAATCATACAATTTGGAGAAATCGTTGAGGGATATGACATTCCGGTTTTAAATGAAAGGGAAATAAGAGCAGGAGCCGGGCTATTATTTTTATTAATGTTTGTTGCAATATTATTAGTGGTACTTAAAGGTGATTTTTTATTGCTAAAATATGCTGTAACATTTTTTCTAACAGATATATTAATTCGTGTAGTAATAAATCCGAAATTTGCACCTTCACTTATATTAGGACGGTTGATTGTCAGAAATCAAATTCCCGAATATGTAGGTGCCCAGCAGAAAAAATTTGCTTGGATAATTGGTATAGTATTAGCAAGTATTATGTTCGTACTTCAAGTAGCTGTAAACGCGTACAGTCCAATAACCGGTCTTATTTGTTTAATCTGTCTGATATTTTTATTCTTTGAAGCCTCATTTGGGATATGCTTAGGGTGCTTATTTTACGGTTGGTTTTATAAAGAAAAAGCTCAATACTGTCCCGGAGAAGTTTGTGATGTAAAATCCAAGCAAGATATACAAAAAACTTCCAAGTTTCAGGTACTTATTGTATTCGGATTTGTTGTTTATATAATTTTAACTGTAATTTTATTCAACGATAGTTTTAGTAAATATCCTTATGATTTGTTTGGCATTGATGAAACCGCCCAGGTTGAATGAGTGAGATTAAGTTTGTTGCTGAAATTTGTGAGACTCTAATTAGCCTCAATAGTCCGTGAAATATTTTGCAAGTCATTTATAATATTCATTTTAGCGAAGCTCAAGAAAAATTAAAAACACATGTCATTCTGAGGAGCGGAGCGACTTGCCTACCGGCAGGCAGGCATGAGAACCGAGCTTGCGAGTTCACCGAAGGTAATCTTCTAAAATATGTAAAAACAAAAATATCTCCCTTTAGTCGAAATAACCAAATCTAATTTTTCAAAAGTTTGTTAGTATTATTTTACGCTAATAATTCCTAATTTTAATAGTAAATTTACTTTTCTGTTTATTGGATTGTAATGCTAACTAGAAGTTATGGCCTCAATTGTTTCAGAGAAATAAACGAAGAAATATTTTCATATGCAGCTTCGCATAATCTTACCTGTTTGGAAATTCACTTAGGAAAAACTCACATAACATTAGAATCATTTACTAATGAGAAAATAGATTATATCAACAAACTCTCGGCAAAATATAATATAGCAATAGGTATTCATAACCCTTATTCCATTAATGCTTCCGATATTATTCCCTTCATAAGAAAATCCGATACAAAATATATGTTTGAAGTGATTAAGCTGGCAAAAGAGCTGAATGCATTACATATTACTGCACATATAGGTAATTTTTATTGGTTCCCGGTTGAAAAATGGATGAGAAGAAAAGCGTTAAATAGATTTATTAAAAGTATGGATACAATAATTGAGTTATGCACAAAATGCAATACTCCTTTTGCGTTAGAAAATGTTGTCCCGCTGCCTAATGGTTCTGATTATTATTTTTTGGGAGACAACCTAAACGACTTCGAATATTTATTTAGCAGGCTTAATTCAGATTATTTTATGTTTTGCTTGGATACGGGCCATGCAAATGTAGGGGAAGGAGTGGTTCCTTATATGGAAAATTTTGGACACAAAATTAAGGCAATTCATTTTCACGATAACAAAGGGAATGACGATAACCATTTACCGGTAGGAGAGGGAACAATAGATTGGGATAGTTTTGCCTCTGCATTCAAGAATATAAAAACAGAAATTCCAATGATTAGTGAGTGTAGAAATGTTAAACCACATAAGGCTGCTAAGCTTTTAGAAAAATTCTTTAACGATAATTAAACGTAGTAGTTCTTATAGCGCATCACCTGTAAATTCAAAACTTAACTTCTTCTGAATACTGGTAATTTGAATAAAAGTATTTTTTAATGCTGTTTGTTCGATTTGAGTTAGCTGCATTGGGCTTACATAATTATCAGGTTGTCGTTTTTCATCAATTGCCAAAACCTGATGCTTGATTCGCATTTGCATTAAAATGTTGTATGCTTGTATTAATTCTAAATAAGTTGTTTTACTCAGAATATTTTGATTAAACAACGAATGTAATCTATCTAATGTATTTGTATCTGAAATCGAGTTTTTCAGCGAATGAATTCTTGCAAAGTCAACAATCGGCATCATAGCTTTTTTTATGTCAAAAGTTTCCGGATGTTCTCCGCTCGATTTCACAACTATATTACCCAACAAGCCTACAGGCGGTTTATGGGTTAAACAATTTATAGTAAGATGTTGGAAAAATGCCGCTTTATCGAGGGAGGTTTTAAATACGAATTTTCTAAGATCATCAGAAAGATATTCATCGCCATACGCAGATCTAAAGTCAAAAAATATACCCAAACGCAATAAATCATCCTGCGTAGAATTAATAATCCATGATGAAAAATTTTCTTTCCATTTCTCTAATGGAATTACCCAATCAGGATTATTAGCCATATTATTACCCTTACAGAAACTATAACCTGCCTTGTCTAACTCGTTGCATACTTTTTTACCAAATTTTAGAAAATATTTATGCGCATGATCGTCTAAATGTAATTCACATTCATAAATAATTGCATTGTCTTGATCAGTGATTAGTGTTTGTTCTTCTCTTCCTTCACTTCCAAAAGTAATAAATGAAAACGGAACTGGAGGATCCCCAATTTCTTTAATTGTTAATTCAATTATTCTCTTTAAGATTGAATCAGCCACGGATGAAATAATTTTGGTTATATTTTTAGATTTTGCTCCACTTTCTACTAAAGTTTTAACAATTCTGGGCAGTTTATCATGACTTATAACTAAATCTTCAAATGTTTCAGATGCAACAATTTCATTAATTAAAAACGAGGTTGAGCCTCTTTGAACCTGCAATAGTTCTTCGCTACTAATTGTTGCAAATATTTTCCCGCTATTATCCTTTACTGCAAGATGTCTTGTTGATTTTGTATGCATCAGCAATAATGCTTCAAAAACTAGTGAATTGCAATTTATTGAGTAAAGCGGCGAAGTCATAATCTCAAATACAGGCTTGGTTAAATCGTAATTTGCTGCAACAACTCTTTTCCTCAAATCACGATCAGTAATTATACCAATGTAATTATTTGTTTCGGAAGTAATCAAAATAGCACTATATTTTTTTCTTGTCATTAATTCTGCGGCTTTATGTATTGGTAGATTCATGTCACATGAAACTATCTCTTTAGCATAATTTTTTATAGTGTGATTAAGAAAATGGAGTGATGTTTGTAATTCAGTTATTAAATTTTCTCGCTCCTCATTTAGTTTTATTCTTTCGGTTACATCGTCAATTATTCCATCACAATAAATTTGTTTTCCTGATTCATCCTTCACAAGCACAGCTGAAACTGAAATGATCGAAGCTGTTCCATCACCCCGGTTTATTTGTATTATTGCGTTTTTTATTGCTCCATCATTCGCTAACTTTTTTAGTATACTTTTTCTATCTTCTCTTTCATGAAATAAATCGAATATATTAACGTTATATAATGAATCGAGCGATTTGTAACCAAGAAGTTCAAGAGCAGCTTTATTTGCCTCAATAATTTTACCTCTTCTACCTATTGTTGTTCTAAATACACCAATATTTATAATATTGGTAAGGGTATTGAATTTTTCTTGGGTTTCATCTAATTGGTCTGAGATTTGTTTTTGATTGCTTAGATCTTTAACAATTATAGTGTAACCGGATTTTTCTCCGAAAGATATTTCTGATGTAAATAAAAGAGCATCTATAAGATTTCTACTTTTAGTTTTTAATTTTACTTCACGTTGTTCCGAAGGAGCCTTACCCAATTTAATATCTCTGAAGAATTTTTCGCCGCTACTTACTTCATCATCTTTCCCGCATAATAGTTCACCTAATTTTGGTTTTGTGTTATTGCTCTGTTCGAATCCTAATAATTCATACAATACATTATTTGCATAAACAAATTCTCCTTCCAATAACATTACTAATCCTTCTGTCGAAGCCTCAACTAACGTTCTATATTTTGCCTCAGATTCACGCAGGCCTTGTTCAGCTTCTCTTTTTCGTTTTTCAATATTTAAGCTTTGCTTTGTAATAAAAAGCAATATTGTTCCCAATACCAAAAGTATGGAGAGTGAAACGTAAATTAGATTTTTTTCCAGTAGAGAAATTTCTTCTGTTACATCTTCAATATAAATTCCAGTTCCAATAATCCAGCCCCAAGGCTTAAATAGCTGTACGTATGAAAGTTTGGGAACAATCTTCGTTGAATCATCTTTCCATTGCCACATATAGTCTACATAACCATATCCTTTGTCAGCTACAACTTTTGTAAATTCAACAAATAGTTTTTTCCCTTCAGGATCTTTATAATTCGATAGGTCGGTTCCATCAAGCTCTTTTCGGTATGGGTGCATTATCATATTCGGATGTTTATCGGTAATCCAGAAATAATCTTTTCTTTCTTCTCCATATCGTAAATATTCAATTCTTGTTAACGCTTCTTTTTGAGCCTCTTCTCTAGATAATAGACTGTCCTGTTCGTGATTTTCGAATTCTGCTAAAACCGACCAGGCCGTGTTGGTTAGTTCTTTTATCATTTCCCGTTTTCGATCCATGATATTATTTTCAAAGATCGGAATTATTATTGTAAAAATAGAAATGGTGAATAATGAGAAGGCTAAGAGTGTTGGAAGAATAATTCTTATAAAGAAATCTTTCCAGGTGTTATTATGAGACATTACCTTAACCAGAAGAATTTAAATTATGTATACAAATTATCAATTCTCTCAATAAGATTAAAGTGATAGTTAAGAATAAACCCCGCTAAAGCGGGGCTTATAAATTATTTTTCTGTCAATTTGTAATTATGAACTTTTTCAGCTAAAAACTTTTGGATTTCAACAGGAGTTTTATTTTTGGATAATTTTGAAGCAACAATATTAACAATAATTGCTAAAGGTGCTCCTAACCAAGCAAAGTACCATGCATTTAAATAATAGCTTACAAATTCTTGTCCTGGAAGACCGCCACCATATTTACCAACAATAAAATAAATTAGCGCAATTAATGAAACACCACCACCTGCAAATAATCCTGCCCAAGCACCGGTTCTGTTAGAACCGCTCCACCAAATTCCAAGTAAGAATAATGGGAATATTGTACAGCCTGCCAGTGAAAACGCAACAGCTACTAATTGTGCTATTAAACCTAAATTTAATAAAGCAATTACAGCAACTCCAGCTGCCATTAATATTGTTCCTAACCTTGCCATTAGCATTTGCTTTTGTTCGGTAGCATCAGGGTTAATTACTTTAAAGTATAAGTCATGAGAAAAAGCTGATGCACCGGCAACTAACAGTCCGGATACAGTTGAAAATGCGGCAGAAACTGCTCCGGCTGCTAAGAATCCTATAATTAGTGGGAAAAGATCCCCAAGTTGAGCCGTATAAACAACTATAGCATCTTTTGCTAATTTACCAACTTCCGGACTTGCTGATAAAATTTTTCCAAAAGCTGAATAAACAGGAGCACTCCAGTATAAAATGCAAATAAAGAATAGTCCCCATACTACTGACCATCTTGCATCATGTGCTCTTGGAACAACGTAAAATCTTTGGATGACATGCGGTAAACCTGCAGTTCCAATCATCAATGAAAAACATATTGCAATCCATTGGAATGCTGTTTGTCCAGTCGCAGGATCCCATGGCATTGCAAATTCCGGGGAAGGCAATATCGCAAAATCATGTCCCATTGCAGTTATTCCTTTCCCTGGAGCAATACCATTAACAACATCCGATACTACTGCACCGTACCCCATCTGTGGGAAAAATGCAAAATATCCAAATTTGTAACATAGAATGAATAATGGTATTACAAACGAAATTATAATGATAACATATTGGATTTGCATATTCTTTGTAACCCCCAACATACCCGAGATCAAAGTATATGTAAGCACAACTGAAGCACCGATTAACACTGCCCAAGTATAATCAATTCCTAAAATCCATTTAAACATTAAACCAATGCCTGCAAATTGACCAACACAGTAAGAAAAAGAAATGAAGATTGCTAATCCGGCACCAAACCCTCTTAATCCTTTAGAATAATATCTATCGCCAATAAAATCAGCTGCAGTATATTTTCCATATCTTCTTATTTGTCCGGCCATTAAAATAAGTAATAATACATAGCCGCCGGTCCAACCAACAACATAAGATAATCCATGGTATCCGGAACCATACATAACTGCAGCCATTCCCAAAAATGATGCTGCACTCATCCAATTTGATGCAATTGCCATTCCTGCACCAACCGGAGATATCTTTCTTCCAGCAGCCCAGTAATCTGATGTATCTTTTGCCCGATTGAATATCCCAACCATTACAAACGTAATTAACAAAATGATTAAAATAATTGCGGGTCCTAATTTAAATTCACCTTCAAGCTGAGTAGCTGACTGAGCAAACAGAGTATTTGTTGCTAAAAGCAGAAACAAAAAACTCAATAATGATTTTATATATCTTGACACAATTTCCTCCGTTAAAATTTTAGTTTAGACTTTAAGATTCTTCTACAAAATTGAATTTTTTGTTTGTTCGGTCAATAACAACTGCATATATAAGGCAGAGAACTACAAACAATATTAATAAGAATTGGGCTGTGTACCAGTAATGAAATGGAAAGCCCAAGAAGTTAAAGTCGGTTAAAGCATTTTGATTATGTACCAGATATAATTCCATTATATCCGGAAGTGCATTCTTAATATCATCATTAAGTTCATCAGAACTTGCTTTAACAATTGAGAACGGAAGGAGATCTACCATTATTTTATCAAATCCTTCATTATTTAAACCTATTAGTGAAGCTGCTGCAACAAACGTTTCTTTGTTTGGTTCACTTCTAAATGTGTCTCTTAAAGAATCATGTAACATTGTCATTACAGACCAAGTTAGTGTTTCCTTTAAAATATTTTTGTGGTCATCTTTAACAGCAATGTTTTTACCTAAAACTGAAAGAACTGATCTGGATAATATCTGTTTATCCTGAATTGATGATTCCTGATTTTCTACAACAGAGGGCCAAATTGCTGTAAATGATGTGTAAGCTTTTTCAGGAGTAGGTTCATTAAATAAAATTAGTAATGCCTGAAATCCGAATACAGCGAAAAACCATATTATTGCAAGGGTTGAAATAAGTTTTTTGTTAGTTTTTGCATGGTCCGACAGGGGTTTGAAGAAATTAACATTGTACTCTTCAGTGTTTGGCATAAGCGTACCTGTGATTTATTAGATGAAAAATATATTTGTATGTAAGAAATAATCGAGGATTGTAACTTATGGAGCAACAACAATTAGAATTGTTTAACATCTTCATAAAGCGAACAGCAGGTTAACTAATTTTAAAAATTATTAATCAAGTAGATTTCGTTTTACGTTTGTAAAATATAAATACAGTGTAAAAATGAGATTTAAAATCACCGTCGCAAATTTTGTAATGTTGTGTAAATAAATAAGTTACGTGAATTTTATCCATTATTAGCATTTTGAGATTAATTACACTATTTACACCCTTTTTACACTATTTGATTAACGAAATTGAGATTAATTCTTGTGAAAATAAGCTATCAATCTCTTATTATATCTTTTATAAATATAAACATATCTATATATATTACAAAGCTTTGATAATATTGAATGTAGGAATTTATATACGTAATTATACTGATTCATCTCCAATAATATTTATCTAATATTTAAATGCGAAGATTTATATACAATTGAATGCAGATATTATACGTAATTAATTGATATTTAACAGCAATTTAATAACGATTTACGGATTATTTTCTGATTGAATGAATTGTCTTTGTCAAAGGAAAGGAAATGGGGGAATCTAAAATTGCACTTCTTGAGAATGAGATTATTAGACAGATAAATATTCTTACTCTCGCATCACAAAAGATTGAGAATGATAACGAACTTGGACCTGACATTAGCGATTCCCTACAAATTTTACATTCAAAATTTGAGGAATATGTGAAATTAGTTGATGAAAAGTTGATTAAAGTTAAATACTAATTTTTGAAATTTGCTTTAATTTATTTTCGAGTTCAGCAACTTTGTTCTTTAACTTATTATTCTGTTCTTGTAAGGATGAATACTCAGTACTGTTTTCTGAAACCTTAAACTCTAATTGATCCCCAAATAGAATGTAAATTATATTTAAACCTTCTTGGTGATACTTTGCAAGAATTTTTGCACCTGGAAGACTTTTACCTTTAATATAGGTTGTATGAAAAGTTTGATACCCCATTCCAATAGCTTTAGGTAGTGCGTTTATTTTACCGTAAACTCTAATTGCTTCTTCTTTTGTCCTTTCACCAATGGCTTTTTTATCTAATTCAATCATTTTATTTCTTCAAATTTGATCCAAAAATGAACGATAATATAAAATTGTAATATATTTACACTATTTTCTTGACAGAATACTATAATTGCATTATATTTGTATTAAAATTCCGACAAATTTTAAGTAAAAAATGACTGAAAGAAAACAGCCTGTAATTTTAGAAAGCAATTCAAAGTTCTATCATATTGATAGGCCACGTATCATAGATTCGGAACTTTGTCGCAGATCTACTCTAGGATACGATAATATAAATAAAATGCTTCTTAAAAAAAGATCAAACCCTACAAGTGTGGCAATCCTCATTGAAGATATTAAAACCCATTTCCCAAATGCCATTAAAGAAGTAAATTTTAATAAGGTTTCTTAAATGAGAATATGTAACAAACATAGTGAATTTTCTTTTAATTTATTCAATAAAAAAGAACTTCTTACCAACGTAAATTTAAGTCAAACTATAATTATTGTAAATAGCCTATACAATAATCTAAAGTGTTTACAAGACTACTTGATCGGTAGTAATCATCTAATCATAACTAATTAAAAGGTACAAAAATGAACAAATTACTTGTTTTTTTAGTTTTTCTAATTTTATCCTCCGGATTGTTTGCTCAGGAGAAACTTTCTGAATTAACTCCAAGAGATCATGAAATTTCACTCATTGAAGCTGAGCAATATACAGCTAGATATGAAACTTCAAAAGGTAATTCTAAAGTATTATATGTAAATATTGATGAAGTGAAGAAACTAATAAGTGATAGTAATGCAAAATGGTTGAATATTGATATAAGGGGGGAAGAGCCAATTCTTAAGATGATTAGTTCAGGAGCTGAGAACGGAACATTTACTTTTTATGGGGAACAAGTTCTTGATCACTTAAACAAATATAGCGGTTCAAAACTGGCAATAAAAGGAGGAATGGATCCAGAGTTTGGGGGAAATGTAGTTCTTGACTTAGTTGATAATCTTGGAAAGCCAACTGATAATGTTGCACTCCAAGCTTCTTATCCATGTCCACCAAACTGTGATTAACGAATATGGATGCCTTAACCATAATTAGCATAATAGAGGTAGTTATACTGCCTCTAAATGCCCTATTGGTATTAATTGCGGTAGTAGCAGTTTACAGAAGAATAAAACATCAAGAATTTGGAAACGATCTGAATTACTTGTTTATATTCTTTGTAATTGCGTTAATATTAGATACAGTCCAGTATTTCTTTCCCAAAGGCCAAAACAATTTATTCATTAACCACATCGCTACACCAGTAGAGTTTTTCTTTTTTACTATGACTTTTAGAAATTGGGAAACCAAGTTAAAGAAATGGTATACATTAACTATACCTTTTTTAACTGCTCTTATAATTATTGATTGTTACTTACTTGTACCTCAGGACCAATTCCCTTTAAGATCTATGATTATTGGGGCATTCTTAGTTTTAGTTTTTTCGGGGAGAACAATTTTTGTTATTAGTGAAGATCAAAAATATAGGATTATTATTGTCTTCAGCATTATGTTTTATTCAGTGATGAGCATGTTTTTATCAGTATTTCTACCAACAGATATTCTGGCAGCTCAGGTAAAAGTTTATGTAACAGAAGTTTCTTATTTAGCCTTTATAGCAGGAGTAATAAGTGCAAGGAATAGAAGCAGCAAATAACAATGACCTGGTAATTATTGTTATTTCCGCAGGTTTTTTAGTAATGAGTATAATTATTGGGATTTTGTGGCAAAAATTAACAAATAAAAATGAAGATGAACAAGAATTAAAAATTCAGCAGCTTGCGAAGGAAAAGGGATTATCTAAGAGGGAGTTACAAATATTTCGTGAAATACCTGATGGAAATTATAATAAAGAAATTGGACAAAAATTTAATATTACAGAGAATACGGTTAAATCACATAGAAGAAAGATTTACGAAAAATTAGAAGTGAATAATATCGGTGATATACACAAATTACTAAGAGAAACAAAGGTTAGTGGTAATGGTTTTAAAAAGTAAAATGGAGTAATACTAAAAGCTAGGTGCTTCAGCTGTCACTGAAGCACCTAAAGGTTGTCAATATAATTATAGGAACTATAGAGACGTGGAAAAAATACACACATCAATTAAGAATTACAATATTGTAATTACACTACCGGAATCATCTTTTATAAATCCAATAATATCAAATTCCATAATCAGTTTGAAAATTCTATGAAAAAATCTATTGAAAATAATGGGATGGGGAAAAATTTGGTTGACCAAAATGAAAAATTTGAGTCAACCAAAATGGTTGACCAAAATAATGAGGTTGACCAAGTGAAAAGTAGAAATATAGAGCAAAATCAAAATATAGATATTTCTAAGAAAAATTTCACTATACCGGATTTGGTCAACCTTTTAGGCAAAAGTAAGCAGGCATTATACAAGAGATTTGTTAAAAAAGAGGGTTCCGCCATAATGTCAAAAAATGGCAAAAAAACGATGTGGGAAATTCCGTTTAGTGCTTTAAAAGAGAGTGAGAAAATAAAAGTACTGGAAGCAATGAATTTGAAAAATGATAGTACTAATAATTTAGATAAAATAGAGACTGAGAAAAGTCTTATTTCTGTATCGGATTATGAGTATCAACTGCCGGAAAAGCAGTTAAAAATTGCAATATCACGAAGAAATTTGGTTGTTGCTTATGTGGCTTATTTGGCCACAAAAAAAGGTAATAAAATCGAGGCAAAAAAGGAATTTGAGGAAACATATAACACCGGTTTACCACTACCCAAAATATTTGAAGTACTTGGTAAAACCAGCTATAAAACTATTGAAAGATGGAAAGTAAATTATCTTAAATCCAATAAGGATTATAGAGTTTTAGCTCCGAAGTACAAACTAAAAATTGGACTTAATTTAAGTGAACAGGAGAAACAGATTTTACTTGGATATGCACTTCAACCTAACCAACCATTAAAATCTGAAGTGGTAAGAGCAGCAAAAGCAAAATTTATAATGCTTAATCTAAAAAATATTAGAAGTGAAGATACATATAGAAGGTTTTTAGACCAATGGGAAAAAGAAAATTTTGATAAGTGGGTTTTTGCTCGTGAAGGTGAAAAGGCTCTAAACGATAAATGTATTCCTGATGTAATTAGAGACTATAGTAAAATAGAAGTAGGTGACATAATTGTTGCTGATGGTCATGTACTCAATTTTGAGATCTTAAATCCGTTTACAGGAAAGCTGAAACGAATGACATGGATTCTATTTTATGACATGAAAAGCAATACTCCACTTGGTTGGGAAATTCAGCCAACGGAAAATGTAAGATCTATTGCAATAGCACTTTATAGAACAATTTTGCGCTTAGGCAAATATCCCAAAGTAATTTATTTAGATAATGGTAAAGCATTTAGAGCAAAATATTTTAATGGAGAAGATATTGAAAATAGTGTGTTACCGGGTCTTTTCGATAGAATTGGAGTAAAAGTAATTTATGCTAAACCATACCATGCACAGAGTAAAACAATAGAAAGATTTTTTCGCACATTTGCAGAACTTGAACGAATGATGCCTACCTATTCCGGAACATCCATTGCAAAAAAACCGCCAAGAATGATAAGAGGCGAAAAACTTCAAAGATCCATTTATGCAAAAGTAACAAAGAATAGAACAATTGATCTCTGGACCGCAAATAGTGCAATAGCTGCTTGGATAGATGAATATATGATGCGGCCACAGCAGGGGCACTTAAAGAACCTGGCACCAATTGATCTATTTGAAGTTGGAAAGGGAGCAGGTGTTGATAAACGTGAGTTAATATTCTTGATGATGGAAGATAAAATTGCCACTTTATATAAAAACGGTATTCTATTTGGAAAGACTTGGTATTGGCATGATGAATTTTATGGTTTGAGAATGGATAACAAAACCAAATTGGTTATTAAGTATGATTTAATTGAGAAGGATAGAATTTATGTTTATTCACAGGAAGGGAACTTTATATGTGAAGCTATAGAGACATTAGGAAACCACCCGGCAGCAAACATTTTAGGCACTGAAGAAGATGTAAAACAACTTGATGAAGCTTTAAGGAAAAAAGGATTGTTAAAGAAGGGTACAACTGCAGGAGCAAAAGAATTTTTAAGTGAAGAAATGAGTGCTGATATTGGAAGGCAAATACATGAAGCTAAAGTGCTTCAATTGAAAGAAGCTGCCAAGAATGGTGAAGCTGTTCCCAAAAAGAAAAAGAAAAGTGCATTTGATGAAATTGATGAAGCGGATTTTAAGGAAGTGAAAAATAAATCTTCTTTTTGGGATGAAGCGGCAGAAGGCTGAAAAAAAGTGAAAAGGCAAAAGTAAAAAAATATAAAAACTAAAAAATGTGTTGGGGACCTACTAAAAAAGGAGTAAAAAGTGAGTGGATTGAAAAAGCTAACCGCTACTTGTAACAGAATTGTAAAAAGTAAGGCTATTGGTTACATCTTTCATATTGATAATGATATTCAAGAAAAGCTTTTGAAGAAAATTAAAACGGCGAATGCTATAATATTTAATTGCCGGCTAGGAAAAACAAGAGCTGAAATATTTCGTTTCTTGGAAAAAGAACTAGAAATGGAACATGATCATGCTATGGATAAAAGGCTGGCAAGGCTAAAAAATAAAATCAGTGAAAGTGAAAGGTTTATAGTTTTTTATAATGCCGAAACGCTTACAGATATGGATTATAAAATAATTGAGAATTTTAATGAAGTAGGTGCTCCAATTATTTTCATATCCACAGCCAAGAGGTATTATGAAATAATGCAAATGACGAAAACTTACCAAACTAAAGCTATAATCGAGCATGATTTTAAAGAATTAAACTAATACAATTTTGAAAAAATGGAGTAAAAAGTGAGTTTAAGTCAATCTAAAATAGATGAAGTAATTGCACAGTTAGAAGATTACTTAAAAGAAAATGAAAATAATAAAGAAGTTAGTCAAAATTTAATAGGTCTTTCAATTGGCTATTCAGGCGCAGTACTTAGTGGCTTTAAAAAGGGCACATATACCGGTGATATAGATTCTGTTGCAAGGGGATTGATCGAATATTTTGATCAGATAAGACAGAAACAATTACAACCAATGGGAGATGTGAAATTTGTAAAAACCAATAATGCACAGAAAGTATTTAAGCTTGCAGAATATGTTAGAATAAATAAAAAAATTGGCCTTTTACAAGGTCGACCAGGAACGGGAAAAACTGTAGCAATAAAAGAATACCTTAAGCTCCATCCACGAACAACAACAGTAATTGAAGCAACTTATTCAATAGAATCCAAAGCTTTGTTAATGCTATTGTGTAATGAATTCAATTTAAGTAGGGAAGGCAGATCGCATGATTTACTTATGCGTCTTGTTGAGAGGCTTAAAGATACAAATCATCTACTGTTTATTGATGAAGGTGAGTACCTTCCTTATAAAGCACTAGAACAAGCTAGAAGATTAGCTGATTTTACAAATATTGGGTTAATCCTTTCTGGAACTAAAAAATTGATGGCAAATCTTAAGGGACACAGAGCGCAGCATGTTCAGCTCTGGAGTAGAATTGGAATTGTACAGGAGTTAGGTCCATTAACGGATAAGGAAGCAAAATTAATTATTGAGAATAACCTGATTGGTGTAAATGGATTGTGGGAAGTGATCTACAGTTATTCCAAGAAGAATGCAAGAGTATTAGGCCATTTGATAGACCTGATAAAGTATATGGCTAATAAAACTAATAAACCAATTACTGAAGAATTAATTATGGATGCTGCTAACCAACTAATAATGAATGTAGGAACTAGTGTTTAAAAATTATGAAAGCTGAAAAAGTAAGTACGAAAAGTATATATAAAGATTTAACAAATATTGAAGTGAAGTATGGAGCTAAAATTCTAAAAAGTATGTGTGCAGCAATAATATTTAAAATAATGTGGTGGAACTGGCCAGAAGCTAGAGATGGATTTATTGAAGAATTAAAAGAATTAAAAAGTGAAAAGGCAAAAGGGAAAAAGGAGTGAGTGATGGGAATAAAAGATGAAGCAATTAAAAATGCAAAAGAACTCTTTCCGGAAGCAATAAGTGATGTTGAAGCTGTTAAAAAATATGCACAAAAAACCTTTACTGAAATTAGATCGATAGATGAAAAACATCCGAAGTTTCAGGCTCTTAAAACTTTATACATGAATTTAATAGGGTTGAAAAACGAGTTGCATAAAAAGAACTTAGAGGAAATGAGCTTGATGATTTGGGTGAATTGAAGGAAAAATGAAAAATTAAAAAAGTAATACCTCGACTAAGTTTATCCTTAGTGTAGCCGAAGGGCTAAGTATGAAAAAGGAAAAAGGGAAATGGAAAACAAAAAGCCAATATTTATAATTAAAGTACCAATAGCCGGTGGACAAGCATTGTTAGATTGGATTGTTGAAAAATCCAAACATCTAGAGGGAGATTATTATTTAATCTATTCCCCAACAAGGAATTTAGATGTAGAATTTGAAATGTTCTCTTCAGAGAAAATTACTCCAATTCAGATAAAGGAATTAAAGAAAAAAGTAATGGAACAATGGGAGAAGAATCATGAGTGATAAAGCTATAGGTATTGTCTTAATTATTATTCTAATTGGAATTATATGTGTAGGTCTTTGGTTGATTGTTTCAGGTATAGCTTCAATTCTTGAAAGTACAAATAGTTTTATAAGCTCTACAACTAATGACTTAAAATTTATTCATGATCCAACTGAACGAGGTTTGATGTGGGTAGCTATAGCAATTGTGATTAATTCCATCATTAAAACAATTTTTAATAAATGATAAGATGAAAGATACTTTACGTTTAATATTATTTCTTGAGTGCAATCTTAAGTGTAGTTATTGCTGCAATGAGAATATAAATATCTCAAAACATTTTGTTAAGAAGAAATTTGAGGATATAGACTTTACCAAATATAAAAATGTTTGTATTACCGGTGGTGAGCCATTTCTTAGAAAAGATATACTCTATTCAGTTTTGAATAAAATCCCTACTGATAAAAAGATTTACATCTATACAAACGGGATGCTAATAAATGATGAAGATCTCAGAATATTAATTAAATATCCAAATATTGATTGCTTTAACATTGGATTACATTTTGAAAATCAACTTAATAAAATTTCAACAATAGAATATTGTTTGCCTGTTCGTTGGATGATAGAGGAATCCAAACTCGAAAAATTTCATAAGCAATATCCTTCTAGGCTAGTGATAGATAGAATTAAAACATTCAAAATAGATGATTGTGAAATGCTAAATGAGGATTGGATACTATTAGAAAGCTAGAATGGTATTCGTCCTCTTGCTGTAAGTGATTTGGAGGGAAAATGGAAATAAAAATAAAAATAGCAGTTGAAAAATATCAGTGCCCAGGTTGTATATGCGGTATGGATATTAGCTGCTATGAATAATCTGAAAATAGTGCGTGTAAAAGACATAAGCCAGGTACAATAGGTTCAGGAATGGGATTATTCTTTCTTGGCTTGCCAGCCGGTTTTAACAGATTAGGGATAGCGGAAGATACAAGGATTCACATCTATGAAAAGTTTGAAGATGGTTGGGGTTACGACAAATATAATGTTCCAGTTTGGAAGTACTTAGATGAAAACAACAATACAATAGTGAGAGGAATTTGTCCAAGAAATAATTATCCATGGATCCACATTTTTCTTGAAAATTGTGTTGAAAAGATTGAATGTATTGAAATTACTAATGATGAAATGAATGAAATGGATTATTAAGTGGCCAGTTTAATTATAAAATATGGGATGAATGAATATATGAGTAGAAATGAAGCCAATAATTTTTGTATGAAGCCGCTTAAAATATATCAGCCGGTTTTTAAAACAGATCTTTCTCAAGTAAAAAAAGTGGATAGAGTGAGAAATATAACTGCAGAACAAAGCAGAAAAGCTAATAAGAGAAATCGCAAAACAATCTACAAAGATGGTGATTATAATCCTCATTTAGCTAGTAATTGGAAAGTATAACGGAATAGAATATATGCCTTATTCCAAAAATAAAAAGAAGGAAAAGTTCTTAAATAAACATGGTAATACTGCAGGTTTGCCGTTGTTCGATCAAAATAATCCAGCTCTTAACTGGCCGGATTGGATTTGGAACGGAAATGACGTTAAAGCAGAAGCATATGAATTAATGCAGGAGAAATTCAAAAATATTGGAATGCTCGAATATATTAGAACCATGATAAAATTGGGTGGTGCAGCAACTGATAATGAAGTTAAAGCAAATTCAGATCTTGAAATAAATATAATTACTGCAAGAAGGAAAAACGGCCAAGAACAAGGGTTAGTAAAAAGTTTTAACGGTTCAAAAAAGATTGGTCCTTTCGGTGTTTCTAATAAGATATGGTATTTGAATTACAAAGGACTTCACACAATTATGTATCAATAAAGGAGTACAAAATGAGTGATCAAAAATTTGCTAGTCAAATGGAATTTTTACAAACACATGCTGATAATTTTGCGAAAAGAGCAAACCGGCTAGATGTAATAAACGGAAAGCTTAATGATTTTGAACCTATGCTGGATGAAATTGAAAAACTTACGACCGAACGTGAAGAGATATTAAAACTTAATAGGGATGAAAAGAAATTTTTAGTAACCATGAATGAAATGGTTTTGCGCAGCACTGGAGAACCAATTTCTAATGGTCCATTATTTCAAGATCATAAACAAATCTAACGAGGATGAAAATGGCTAAGAAAGTGCAACCTAAACTTTCCACACAAGAAGATGTTAACCAGGCATTGCTGAAGTTAGGCAGAATTCAAGCAGATCAAAAGTCTATTGAATCTGATATAAATGCTGACATACAAGATATTAAAGGTAAATACCAGACCGAAATTGATAAACTGCGGCAAAGTGAAGAAACACTGAAAAAAGAAATTAAGAAATACTGTAATTACAATAAAAAAGAATTTGAGAAAAAAGGTATTAAGAAATTGTTGTTCGGCAAGTTTGGTTTTAGGACAAATCCGGCAAAGGCTGCGCTTTTAAACAATAAATGGGATTGGGATAAGGTTGAAAAAAGAGCTAGGGAATTGTTCAAGAATAAATTCCTACATATTGAAGTTTCTTTTAACAAAGAACTTGCAATTAGATTATTTGAAGATGAAAAACTAAAAGAAGATGATTTAACTGCTATGGGAGTAAAAATTACTAAAGGAAAAACCTTTGTCTGCGAACCCGATTGGATTGAAATTAAAAAGCTGGAAGGGGAAAAAAAGTAAAAAGGCAAAAGTAAAAAGGAGATTTGAACTCCTTAAACAGTAATTAAATATTTATTAAATGGGTGTACAATGGGTAGTGATAGAGTCTCTGAGTTAAAAAAAATAAGGAATAAAATAAATTCCTTAAATACTGAGATTGAGAATATTGAAAAAAATATTTCCAATAGTGTAACAAAAAGAAATTCACTTCTTGAAGATCTGCAAGTTGCTGAAACTGCTTTATATAAACTAAATCTATCCGAACCAAAAGTAACTGATCATGCCATGTTAAGACTTTTAGAGAGATATGAAAATTTGAATAGAGAAGAACTAATTGCAAAAATTCTTCCCGAAAATGTAAAACAGAATATTATAAAAATGGGTGATGGTGAATACTCGGTAAATAATAAATTTAGGATAGTTGTAAAAGAGAATAGAGTAGTAACGGTTAAGTAATGATGAAGGAAAATTTGAATAGAAAAGCTAAATGTTGGAGTGAGCAGGAAATATCCTTTCTTATTAGGAATTATGGAAAAATACCAACAAAAGAAATAGCTAGTTATCTAAAAAGAACCGTTAACGGAGTTTTATGGAAAGCAAGTAATATGAGGGATATTCTTAAACCATTAAAATCTGAAAAAAAATGGACTGATGAAGAAGATGATTATTTAAGAAATTATTACAAATACAAAACCAACAGAGAAATAGCAAAGGATTTAAATAGAACATTAGCATCAATTAAAGGCAGAAATCAATTTTTACAATTACGCAAATCAGAGAACAGAGGTAAATATAAAAAAGGTAATGTGCCGTTTAATAAAGGTACGAAGGGGTTGATGAAACCCAATAAGACTTCATTCAAAAAAGGCAATATTCCTCATAATACGAAATATGATGGCTGTGTTACGATCAGAAGAGATACAAAAACCGGTAGGGAATATAAATATATAAGATTATCACTTGGTGTTTGGAGAGAATATCATAGACAACTTTGGGAAGACTTTATAGGACCAATTCCCCCTGGTGGTGTAGTAAGATTTATTGATGGTTATTCACTTAATTGTTCTCTTGATAATCTAATGTTGATTACAAAGAAAAAAAACTTAGAATATAATAATAGGAGTGACGCAAGGATTGCAGCTTATTTAGCAAATGGGAATAAGGAATTAAAAGAAATATACCTAATGAATCCGGATCTGATTGAACTAAAAAGACAAAGTATTTATTTAGCAAGGAGTATAAAAAATGGAATTAGAAAAAAAGCTGGATGAAATGGTAGGGAATACCTACATGTACAATACTAAAAATTATAAAATTCTTAAATATTATATGGATAACGGTTCTACAACTTTTGCAACAGACAAAGATTTAATAAATATAAAAACAGAAGATCTTAAAAAAGAAATAGAACGATTTTTACCGGTGGACGAGGAAGGGTCTACTGCAGTAACTGTGCTTGGCAGAGATAAGAGCGAACTTAATGAATTAGTGACCTTGGTGAAAAACAATATAAAATCAATTAAAGCAGATCCAAAAAACATTCCGGCAGCAAAAGCTGTAAACGATTCTGTGAAATTGATTATCGAAGTAGCAAAACTAGAAATAAATGCAGTTAAACTTTCTAGAAAAATATAATTGAATATCTCTAAAAACCAAATAATTAAGATCCATATTGCAAAAAAGGAATTAAATCTTTCTGATGAAAATTATAGAAATATTCTAAGCGGATTTATAACTGAAGAGGGAACTGAAGCCGGCAGCTGTAAAGATCTTAATGAACAACAAGCTGAAATTCTTCTGGATACTTTTAAGAAATTAGGCTGGAAACCTAAAGCCAGGATTAAGAATCTGTTTGAGAAATATAGAAGAAATGATTCTAATTGTGCTACACCGGAACAAATGTTAAAGGTCTATGATTTGTGGCAGAAAAAAAGTAAAGAGAAAACGGAAGCTTCTCTAATAAATTTTGCAAAGAACATAATTAAAAAAGATCATATTTCTTTCTGGCTAAAAAAGGATATGCCGAAATTGATTAATGCTGTGAAAAATTTGAAGTGAAAAGTTAAAATTCAAAAGTCAAAAATGAAAAGTGAAATATTGTACAACAGATAACGAACAAAGCAAAACCATGAGGGAAAATGAAAGGGATGGTTGAATCGTTTAAGGTAGTTGAATACACTGATTATGAGATTAGGGGAGTATATGAAAGTGGCGCAACTTTATGGCTTGATCAAACCGCTGAATATAAAAAAGCAATGGAAGTTATAGACATCAAGAAAAAAGAATATCCATTTTTGAAGATTCAACTATGGAAAAAAACTGTAATTAGAGAACAAATAGAATTAAAACCATGAGTGGAAATGAAATAGGAGTATATAAAAAGTGATACAAAAAGAATTGATCGAAATCTCTAACAAATTAAGGGCAATAACAAATTTAAATTTTAATGAGAGAGTAATCGTAAATCAATGTATAGAACGATTAAATAATATTGCACTAAATAACACTGAGAGATTCAAAAAGCCAACAGATAAGCAAATAATAGAGATGGCTGTTTTATTTAACGATGGAATATTTGACAATGCATTAATATCTCAATTGGTTGCTTATGGAAATTTAATGATTGATAGGTTATATGAGAATGGAGATATTGCCACATCTAGCTACCGTGAGGCTTAACAGATGTTAATCAACCAAAAAAAGCACAAATTGTTAATATAGCTCAGGCAATTTAGATGAAATACGAATGGATAAAAGAGTTGTCGTTTTCAGATTATTTCCCTCCGGATTATATGGAGATGATTGAAATTGTAGGTATAGATAAATTTTTAATTATGCTGGAAAGATTTGGGAAAACTAATTTTTATTTCTCTTTAACATCCATTGAGCAAATGCAAAAAGCATATATAATAAAAAACAAAGATATACCAGCTTCTAAATTAGCACGTAAATTAGATGCTTCCGAAAGAACAGTTTTTCGAACTCTTAATGGTGATAAAGTTACCGATAATTTAAATTTGTTTGAAAGTGAATAAGATTATTGTAATGTTAATTACCGAAAATTTGTTTGATAAAAAGGAGTGATGTATGAAATGGTTAATTTTTATTTTAAGCATTATTTTATTTTTTGCATGCAGCCAAGAAATTAAACAAGAAGAGAACAATGTAATTATTCCATCTCATCTGCCAATACAGAGCAAAAAAACATTTGAATATTATTATGAATTTGGCAAACCTCAAGCGCAGGGTAAATTTGATAGTGAATGTTTATATAATGAATTAGGATGTATAATTAATGAAAAAAAAGGTAGTTATGAATATGTGCATGAGTATATCAAGAAAAATTATAAAACTTTTTCATATGTTTTAGATCCCTTTTCCTCAGATACTTTACAAACTTACAAACATTTTTATAATCAAGATTTACTTAAAAATACCATTATTTATGATCATAATGGAAAAACATATGGTAAAATAGAATATAGTTATGATGAAAAAAATAATTTAATAGAGGAAAACTATTATAAAAGGTCAGGTGATTTAGAGAAAGGAATCACATACGAATACGATAAAACCAATCGATTAACCTTTACCCACTTGAAAACATATGGTGAATGGGGTTTATCAGAACCTTATCACCATCACTTTGATAGCACCGGTTTAATGACACATTCTATTTGGTATGATAATATTGGGGAACCATTCATGTTAAAGAAATATGAATATATCTTTTATAAGAATTAAACTTGACAAATATTATTAAAAATACTTATTTTATTATCGTCTATAAACCAAAAGGAGTGAAAGCTCCGCCTTAGTCAGCGGATTTTCTATTTTAAATAGAAAGTTTGGCGACTCTATCCGTTACGTGAGTGCGGATGCTCCACCTTTTGGGGAGTAGACAAGAGTCGCCTTTTTTTAATTGTCTATAAACCAAAAGGAGGTTGCTATGCAAAAGCACCTAATTCCATTTCACCAGGATAAAATTATTGCATTTAGTAATAATGGTGAAAAACTAATTGCTGTAAAACCCATCTGCGAAGCATTCCAAATTGATTGGAGTGCACAGTTCAAGAAGATCCAAAAAGATGATATATTTAACTCAACTATTGCATTCAATGCAACAGTTGGTGGAGATGGAAAGCAAAGAGAAATGCTTTGCTTGCCATTAGAAGTATTTCCTATGTGGCTGGCTAAAATAGAAACTCGGCGTATTAAGAACGAGCTGGCCAAAGAAAAAATTATCCTCTACCAAAAAGAAGCTGCAAAAGTACTTTTTGAGTATTTTATTAGTGGAAGTAATGTGCCCGATAAAATGGAAATTGAAGTAAGCACCTACATTACTTTGTTAGAGAAACATATTGCTTTATTGGAAAGTTCTTCAAAACCAAAAAGAAAGCGTAGAAAATTCTTACCCTTAACTAAAGAAGATATTAAAAAAATAGTTGAGCTAAATAATGCCGGTTTATCAATTAATGAAATTTCCAGGCAAACCGGCAGAGCCACAGCAACTGTTCATTACCAATTAAAAATTGCGGGGGTAAGATGAACAATACAGAAAACGGCAAGGCAATACTTGAATTTGGAGATCTTTCAATGTTTTATGGTGCTATTCTAGAATTATGCACAACCTTACAAAGAGCCAGTAGAGATTTGGAAAATACTTTAGGTTCTGAACATGATGTAAGCGGAACTGCTGCCTTATTGGGGCAGCTGCTGGAAGAATTCGGTAAAGCATTGTTCAAAGAAGAAGAAAATAAATAAAGCCGGTTCTCACTGGCTTTCGCCAACTGTAGTAATACAGGTAAACCCCTCGAAAGAGGGGTTTTTATTTTAAGTATAGTTTATTTTTTTCGATTATATAATATCTAAATTTGTACTGATTTAACAAATTACTAAGAGTATAAAATGGAAAAAGAAAATGAGAAGCATTATGAAAGTCTACTATCATACTTTAAGAATTTGGTTTGGATTGTTGGTGTGGCAATAACTTTATTGACTGGAGCCGCAATTTTTGTTACTTGGGATAGTATATCAGACATGAAAAAAGAAGTTTCTGGACTTAAAACTGAAGCACTTGTTATTATTAATCAGACAAAAGAAAATTTTGATCTTCAACTTGAAGGAATTCAAAATCGTGCGGAAAATACTGCATTAAAAGAGGCAAAATTGATAGTAAGAAGTACTTTGAGCGATAAAGATATTGAAAGCATTATCAAAAATGAGATAGAATCGGTTACAGGATATTATTTGAGAGAAAGAATTGAAAGTGAAAGTAACAAAGCATTAAAAAAAGTTAATAATGAAATATCATCATTAGTAAAAGTTTTTGATGCTAGTGTTAGGATGAGAATAGGTTTAAAGAATGGATATTTAAAATTATTAGAATATTCACAAGATAGAAAAGATGCAGCAACAAGTCTTAAAGCGACATCCTTGCTGGATATTATTACTGAAGATTTTGAAAATGTTTATTCACAGAATTTTAATGTCAGTAGGAAGAAAATTAAAGATTTATTAAAAATAATTCGAGAAGATTCACTTTTAGACGATATTGCAATAGCATTTTTTGACTTGAGGGCGAAGACCGGTGTTAATTTTAGAATGTTCGATTTTAATGCTGTTGAAGAGTGGTGTAGAAAAAATAAGGATTTATGTAAGTGATTTCTTAATCCAAAATATGATTTTCAATTGCTTCAATAATCTCATCAACTTCAGGTTCTCTTATTAACATATATGGTCTTGGTGGAATTACAATTCTGTAAGCTTTAAAAGAAAATCCTCTTCCTCTTTTGGATCCTTTCTTAAATTTTCCTTTTTTTGGTTTTCTTTTGTATCTATTCCTAACAAAAGTTTCGCTGCGGGCCGCCATATTAATAACACCGCCAAAATGTAATATTGCAGCATAAGGCTCATTAGTTGCAACAATTGATTGATCTTCCGTAGCTCTAGGAATTATAGACCTAATCAACATACCTTCTCGTTGTAGAATTTTACCCGGCCAATATCCTTTTCTAGTTCTATCCCTAATTGTAGATTTAGCAAGTTGTTTCCATTTTGGTCTTCCTTCTTCTTCAAAAGTCTTTTCTACACCAGTATGCATTATGCCGGCTATTTTAACCATTAGCGGTTTTTTGTTGGTTATTCTTTTAGCGAGGTTATTCAGATAGTGCTGCAGTTTTCTTATTTCGGAACTGTTATGGTCCATAATTCTGATTCATGATTCATTATAGATTCTCACGTCGCTCTGCTCCTCAGAATGACAGTAGATAAAATTTTTGTTTAGTGCATTTTTACATACTAGATTATTATCTAGTAAACCAATTGTAATTTCTAAATCAAATATTATATCAGCTATTTTACATTTAGTATTACAATCACTTATATCATTATACATATCTTGTAAAACAGAAATATTCTTTTTCAGCAGCTGTTTTATTTCACCATTGTTTGGATCCATGATAAATGACGTTGAGACATTGAAATGTGGAAACGTTTTTCGTCTTTACGTTTCTCCATATTGTTTAGCAATCTTTGAATCATATTTGCCAAGATCTACTTGAAATGCTGTTTTGCCCGGATTATATCTCCACTCTTCCGGGATAATTGATTGTGCATATTCTAAATAATCGGAACCAACTGAAATTGTTAATTTTTGTTTTTCAACTTCTGCTGCACTTAATGTCCTAACTCTGCAGCCGCAATTCCAATCGTTAGGAGGATAAAGAATATCCCAAATAGGATCTGCATAATGAAATACAAGTAAATGAAATTTATTATGGGAAGTTCTTTTTGTCTCTCGCATTACTTGTACATATTGCCAGTAAGGACGGTTAACAGCATCTTCCATCTGAAAATTATAACGTTCTGAATTATATGCAACATTACTATTTATTCGGAAAATCTTTTTTAATCTGTAAGGAGATCCCAACTGAACAATTTTTTCCGGATCCACATTGGAATTCGGGTCATATCCGGGAACATCTTTTGCTTTAACTTTTCCCCACCAACCTTTAGATCTTAAGATAGGTTCCAGCTTTCTTTGAAATTTTCGAAAAGTTGTACCTTTTTCAAATCGTTCAATCATGGCATTGTGCACGTCCTGAAGAATATCCAGTTTCATAACCTTGGCCACTGTAAAGGAACGTGCATGAGCATCTTGCCAGGTTTCGTTCCAATCCCAATTGAGAACTAAACCTTTGTTCTTATACCACTCAATAATTTTCTCCGGAGGCAGATTAAACAGGTATTTAAGATCGTTGACATTCATGTTAAATGTGTGTTAAATTGAATTAAAAAGTAAAAAGGCAAAAGTGATACTTCGACTTAATTTACACTGAGTCCTTCGGCTTCTCTCAGGATAGACTTAGTCGAATGCTCAGATTTTTTAATAAAGATTCTCACGTCCCTACGCTCCTCAGAATGACAGTACTTTTTTAATTTCACATTTTACTCTCATCTTGAGCTGAGATTCTTCCTTCGAGATCTGAAATAAAAAATAATTTATTTAGCAGATCCTCAGTTTTGTTAGTTTCCATTTCCGGGAACAATTCCGAGAGCTGATAAAAGGCCTCATCATAATTATTAGAATTTTTTATTAAGTCCATTACCGGTTTAAGCGTTTGCTCCATATTTTTCTGCAACACATTATGAGGTATCGCTTCTGAAATTAAATCTTGAATTGCTTTACTTGCAGCTGCTTCAGAGAGTTCATCTGCAGTATCAAGATTAGTGATTTGAGAATCAAGAGGTTTTTTATTTGGCTCTTCACTTTTATCTTCTTTTAACTCAAAATCATCTTCTTTCAAATTATAGTTATTTACGTAATACTTTTTAGCAAATTTTACTCCTTGCTTAACAAGTGTCTCATCTCTTTCAGATAGATCTTTATTAATGTCTTCTTCTTGGTAAATATCGAATTCCGGACAAATTTCATCTTCAGAGAAATTAACATGCACCAAGGATTTAATGCCACTATTCAATGCTTTCTTTGCAAGTTTTTCATCAGATAAACCTTTACGTTCTGACTTATTCTCGTGCGTTTTTGATGCAGCATAGGTCCCTTTTTCACCAACTTCAGTTGTTAATGTTTGGCTAAGTACAGCTTTTGAAATTTCATCATTATTTGCTTGCCTGAAATCCTTATATAAAGCTGAACTAGCTGCACCTTTAGATTCATTTATTTCAACACTACTATCATCAGGAATAACCGCCACTGCATCTTGAACCATTGTTTCTAGTTGATCAAGCATATTTTCTGCAGCTTCATCACCTGCACCCCTGGGCTGTTTGCCAACTATAAACGGCATTCCATATTTCTCTACCATTTTAACCCAAAACTTCATACCGCCACGTTTGAATGCAACCGGCCAGAAACATGCAGCAAGGGCTCTAACTCCATGTGGATTTTCATAGGTATATTTGTGCCTCACTAGCTCCCATTTATGTTTATGTCTTCTATGAGCATCCTTACCAATTATAACTTCACCATCAATATTATCATTGGTAAAGAATAAAAGTTGGTTATTAGTATCGAATCCGAACCACTCAAGGGGTTTTTCCTCATATTTTTCATAAACGAAATATCGACCATCTTTCATCCATACTTTTTCAAATACCGTTTTTCCATATAATGGTGAATTGAGAGATTGATCTATAATTTCATCCACATCTAGATTTTGGAATGCATCTTTAACAAAATCATGAACCTTTTCTTTTGATTCGCCACGTTCAATTCTCCAATCAAAGCTTTTTACTGCATCTTTCCTTTGTTCTGTAACTGAAATAACATGACTATCTGAAAGAAGATCTCTGTAGACCGTAACATCTTTTCCCATTTTTCTAAGAATTGGATCCGGATCAGGAAGAATATTTAGAAATGCAGAAATATCACCATAACGATTTTGCCGGGTAGCAAATTCACCGGTTGATACAGTTTTCGTTATTTCAGATAAAGAAACAAATTGATTTGGAGTTACATATAAACCTTTAGTCATAATAACCTCTTAATATTCTTGAGGATTCTCTCTTTCCCCTGGATTTAACTATAACAGGGCCATTATTTGCATTTGCTGCTGCATGATTAGCTAGTGCAAAAGACCAAAATCTATCTGCATGACCGGTTACTGATGTTTTCGCAACATCGAACCTTATATTATTTGCTGCGGTAGTAACCTTTCTAATGCTATGAAAATCTTCTCTAATTTCTTGTGAATGAGGAATTAGAACTCTTTTATCCTGAGCTTTAGTATAACATGCATATGCCATTTCCTCTTTTACTTTTGAAGTAAAATATATTTTTTCTATGCGGAATTGGCCAAATTTATCTTGCATATTTTCTGCTAATTCCATCCCTATTCCGGTTTCATCTATACAAGCTCTTCTAAAATTCGGATGTGAAAAAACGGATTCTAAATATTCTTCCTGGATCCTAAATCTTGCTTTGTCGAATACTTTCACTTTCCTTGTATAGAGCAAATCACCTAACTGTTCAAATGCCCACATAACAGCTAAATCTTTTCTTCTTCCAACATCATAGCCGATATATAGATCACCGATAATCCTATTTAGCCAGTCATCACCATAAAGAACATTATCATCTTCAATAGAAGAGATAAGATCGTATGAGAAAAAAGCAGTTGCTTCATCAACCGGAATGCAACAATATTCTTCTTGCCAGGTTATTTCATCAAAGGCATCTTCTTCAACTTCTTTTAGCCATTCAGCTCTTTCTTCTTTTGTAAGTACTCTTCCCTTAATCTTATCTGCTAAACCTTCTTTAACAGCTGTAAAAATATCTACTGTATGAAGTGACCATTTTTTATTTTTACCTTTTTTAATTGCATCAACAAAACGGAAAAATTGAGTTTGTTTACCATTATGAGTTGAAAGAATTCTAACAGGAAATCCCCAGGTTGCCGTTGGTTTTGCTGCTTTCCACATACCCACATCATCACTATGAAATGCATACTCATCAATTACAACTTTACCACCTTTAGATCTGAAAGCTTTTGGATTACTGGAAAGTGCATGGATTCTTTTACCGTTGGCAAACTCCATTACTAGAGCTTTAATGCCTTTCTTTTCATCAATAACAATTTCACCGAGATATGTTCCTACAACATTAAATACCTTTGCCCACTTTTCACAATAAAGGATATATTCTTTTGCAGCGGATTCGTCTGCAGATGTAAACCAAACAGCAGGCACGGTTTCTTTTACAATATCTCTTACATCTTCATAGGACTGAATGTAAGTGGCTCCAATTCTACGAGATTTCTCCCAAAGTTTTACTTGAGAATAATCTTTTATCCAACGGATTTGATATGGTAAAAAGTATTTACTTTCTGATAAACTCATATTATTAAGTAAAAAATAATTTAGCAATGAGTATTCCGGCAGAGATTCCCCAACTCCCGAAGACTACAAAAATCAAATCAAAAGCAAAATCGAAATCGCCTCCGGATTTTCTAAAATATCCGTAAATAAATGGAATTAAAAAGAGGAATATGCACCACATCCACCACGAAATTTGAATTGTCATTTTGATAAACTCCTTTGAAAAATTGTATAAAATCTAGACTCCAAAAAAAAAGTGCGATAGAATTCTGAGGTAAAGTAAAATTTGGTGTTTAACAAGCTTAAATCCCTATTAAATTTTAACGCATACTATTAAATGGTAGTACTTCACTAAATTTTCCGAGAAAATGCCTTAGAACGCATCTATTCAAGTCTCTCATATTTGAGAATTTATGCACCTAAAATGTTTTCAACTCTCTTAATAATTTCTTCCGGATCTACCTTTTTCTTTTCATCTTCCACTTCATCAACCGGTAATATTTTTGTAAGATCCAGACCTTGATAAGCTTTTAAAATACCAATTGCTTTATAAGCTGCATTAAGATTTGTTTTACTTTTATCTAGAACAGCTTCAGCTGCAGTAGAAATGGCCAGCTTAATTACATTTTCTCTTAAACTGCTAATAAGCTCAATTTTGGCTTTTCGTTGTTCATCCCAGGTTCCTTCCGGATCCGAGCCATCAACATTGTTTCTCCAATTATAAAGAGTCTTTTTTGTAACTCTTCCTTCCATAATTGAAAGAATGGTTGGCACCGAAAATCCACTTTCAACAAAATAATCTCTAGCCTCTAGCCTTGATTGTTTCATTCTTCAAAACCAAACTTCTCTTTATAAAAGTCAATTTCGGTTTGAATCTTTTTGATTTTAGCTTGCAAATTTTTCATGCTTTCAACTAAAATTTCAGCTTCGATCAAATCCATCTTAGCATAATCGGTATCAATAATGTAACCACCAATTAGATTGTTTAAGGATGTTTTATGGCTGCTGAACTTTACAAAGAGTTTAGCCAGATCAATTTTTGCCAAGTTGTATTTTCCGAAAGCATCATCTCTTTCGTTCATAGCGGAATACTCCTAATTATTTTGTTTGCTTAAATACTGAAGTCTTAAATCCATTTTCTCAAGTGCAGCATTTAATGCTGATTGATATTTAATATTTTCTTGTTGAATGGTGAAAAATTTATTGTTGGTTTCTTGAACAATTGTCATTGCATTATCAAATTGTTCTTGGCTGTGCTTTAAGAGAGTTTCAAGTTGGTTCTCTCGTTCCTCCTGATCATCCTTCGTTTTCTTCGCAGAAATTTTTGTTCCAATAAACCAAATGATAAAAACAATAGCTACCGGACTATTTGATGCAATAGCAATTTCCACTAGCGTAATTTCGCCCATCTTTACCTCTGAAAAGTGAATGAATATAAAGGTGTAAACTATTCACAAAGGTAATTAAGCAAGCTATTATTCTCTTATGACTGTGTCACTGACTGTGGCATTTGAGGGTGTTGAGCATGAGGTTTAGTTTTACGTCCATCAAAAGTAACCAAACACAAGTGAAAAGTCAAAGTGAGGGGGAGATGCTAGATTTGAGAAATGAGATTCGAGACCAAATAATTCTTGATACTGAGGAATAATGGCACTGAAAAAAATTGTAGCTCTTAAAAAAGGAACCTTTACCAGCAAGAATGGAAAAACTGTTGTTATTGATGATAAAAAATTAGATGACATTGTTGCTGCCACTCATAATTTAGAAGAAGAGGACTTTGCTATCACAATTGGCCATCCTACCGGATCAGCTCCGGCCTGGGGTTGGATTAACAAAAAGAATGTAAAGCGTGAAGGTGATACTCTAGTATTGTTTGCTGAAGAAGAAAGATTGGATAAGAGATTTTTAAAATGGTTAAAGGAAAAACTCTATAAAAAAGTATCTCTAGCCTTCCGTGAAGATAATTCAATTCATCACCTGGCTTTTTTAGGTGCAATGCCTCCGGCTGTTAAAGGTATGCCGGTTACAGAATTTTCAGGAATGGAAGATATAACTGAAATTGAATTAAGTGAAGCTGATATTGAACTTGCTGAATTTGAATTGAGTAAATGGTGGATTAAGATTTTGCAGAGTGCAATAAGAAATATTAAAAACTTTGTTATTGAGCAGAAAAATGCTGAAGAAGCAAATAAAATAATTCCGGAGCATGTAATTGAAGAGTTAGGAAATTCTCCATACATCCGCAGAGTAAATAATGATAAATCCGAAACAACGTTTTCTGGTAGTAATAATAATTTAAATATAGAAGAGGAACACATGGAAAAGACCAATGAAGACTTACAAAAAGAAATTGAACAGTTAACTGCAAAAAATTCAACTCTTCAGAATGATTTGAATAGTGCAAATACACAGTTATCTGAGAAAGATCTATCCATGAAAAGGGATGCCTATGTTTCCTTTTGTGAAAGTGATAATGCCAAAAATAAAATTAAACCGGCTGATCAAGAAGGAATAATTCAACTTATGGGAGCAGCTGAAAATACCGGTATAATAGAATTTAGTGAAGGTGAAGGAGAGAATAAGGTTGAGCATAATATCAACTTGTTAGACGTTGTAAAGAATCTTATAAAAAACCAGCCTGATGTTGTTAGCTTGAGTGAAGAGGCAATTAAAGGTGTTGGTAAAACTGCAATTAATGATGAGGTAACTGAAGGCCAAGAAATGGCTGATCTTGTAAATAAATAGAATTTTGTATTGATAAAATAAATAGAGGAATTTGTTATGGATTTAGGTGTTAACCAAGTAGTTAATAATGGTAAAGTTTTATTTGCAGGTGATTTCCCACGTCAGATGGAACCAGTTGTAATTGCATCTGGAGCTGGCGTTTTAGTAAAGGGAACTGTTTTGGGGAAAATTACAGCCAGTAGTAAATACGATGTCTATGATGATGGAAATGCAGATGGTACTGAAACTGCTAAAAGAATATTGGCGCATGATATAGATGCAACAGCTGCTGATGTAAATGTTTCTGTTTATAGAACAGGTTGCTTTAATGAAGATGCTTTAACCGGCATTGATGCAAATGGAATAGCTGATCTTGATGCAGAATTGATCTTTGTACGAACAATTGGCTAGGTCTTTACCAAAATATTAACATTGATAATAATTTTATACATAAAACTCGGAGATAATAATGCCTCCTCAATTAGAAACATTTAGTACCATTACATTAACTGAATCAGTTAACAAAATTCAAGTTCCAAAAGGATTTGTTAGAGATAAGATTTTTGGAAAGAGAAAGAAAAATCATGTAACAAAGGTTATTCAGGTTGATGTAAGAATCGGTGATAAAAAATTAGCTCCATTTGTACATCGTGGAGATCCAGCAAAAGTTGTGGACAAAACAAAGAAAGAAACTCAATTTGTTCAACCTCCACACATTAGGATGAAAAAACCTCTAGATGCTGAAGATTTAAAACACGAAAGAGGAGTTGGTCAACCTGTTTATGTAGGTGATACAACGAAAAAAACATCATATGCAAAACAAAGAGTTGCTGAAGAACAGCAGGATATGAAATGGAAGGCTGAAAGAAGACTTGAATGGATGTGCTTACAGGCACTTTTTGGCAGTATGACATATGTTGATACTGCAATCGGTTTAGAATTTTCCATTGATTATTTAATGCCAGCTGCAAATAAAATTATATTAACAGGCAATGCTCTTTGGAGTGATTCAGCTAATGCAACACCTATAGCTAATATAAAAGCTTGGAAAGTTAAAGTGCAAGAAGCAACTGGATTTGATCCTACAATGGCCATAATGCGCCATGAAGTTGCAACTGCCTTATTGAACACAGACGAAGTTAAAGATAAACTTAATAATAGAAGAATCGTAAATGGTTCAATTGATACTACTAAAATGTCTGATGATTATGGTGTTACTTATTTAGGGAATCTTGAAGGTGTGGATTTGTTTGAATATAATAATACTTATGACGATGCATCAGGTAATAGTCAAAATATGCTAGGAGCAGATAAATTTGTACTATTATCACCTTCAGCAGATTTTAGATTACATTATGCAGTAGTTGAAGATTTAGAAGCCGGTTCTTTTGCAATGGACTATTTTAGTAAAGCTTGGTACGAAAAAGATCCATCAGTTTTAAATATTTTGTTGGAATCTAATCCTCTTCCTGTACCACACCAACCTGAAGCAATTATTAACGCAACAGTGTTATAAAATTAATATTATTTCATTTCCACTGGTCCTAGGCCAGTGGTTTAATTTTTAAGTGGAGCAATCATGGCAGAAATGGTAGTAAAAATAAATGAAAGTGCAACTGTTGTTGGTGATAAAAATAAACCGGTAACAGGTGATTATCCTTGTTCTAAAAAAGAGGGTAAACGATTAATAAAATTAGAAGTGGCAGAAGAAATAAAGGATTCTAAAAAAGATGATCCTTATGCTGAAATAAAGAAAATGAACAAAACTAAATTAACCAAATTGGCCAAAGAAGATCTTAAGCTTGAATTTGATAAGGATATTAAAGTTGATCCATTAAGAGAACTGGTTATAGCTGAATTAGAAAAAAACAAAAAATAAACCCATAAAATAAAGCGGAGATGTTATCCCCCTATCAGTTGCATCTCCGCTATGTGCAATTATTTAACTCAGGCTAAAGCCTGAGGCTACATTTTAAGGAGTAAAAATTGGGAAAAGAGAAAGCTCAAAAAGAAACCACGGAAAAGAAGAAAACCTATGTGGTTATTGGTAATTATGTACGTGGTGAAAAATTAAAAATAGGTAGTGATTTAGAGCTAACAGATAAAGAAGCTAAACCATTGTTAGCATTAAAGAAACCACCAATAAGATTAAAAGATTCCTCTGATTAGAGGATCATCACTAACCCTGATGCCTGGGGTTTACTCCACCCCAGGCTTTTAGTAGGACATTATGTATTGTGAAATAAATGACATAACGAAAGATCTTAATAAAACAATTCTGTTTGAATTAATTAATGATGAAAACAGAGATACTGATTTAATAGATCTGGATGATGAAAACGATGTGGCCACAGCAAGAGCTATTGAGCAAATTACTGCAGCCGATGTTGAAATAGATACATATTTAAGAAGTCGTTATGATCTACCTATAACAGGTACTATCCCGGAAAGATTAAAACAAATCAGTAAGGATATATCAATATATAATCTATATAAACGGAGGCATAAAACTGATATGCCGGAAGATATTGTTGGGTTTTATAAAGATAGAATCAAGGACCTTAAGGAAATACAAAAAGGATCAATTGATATAGGTGTTCCGGAAGCTCCGCAAAATATGGCCGATGAAATTAAAGTTAACAAAACATCTGAAGATAAAGTTTTTAGTGATGATTTATTAGATCAGTATTAAGTCAAAAGTAAAAAGGCAAAAGTGAAAGAATGACTACTGCAGAAAAAGAAAATAGCATAATAGAAACATTAAAATCCAAAAATGAAGAAAGTTCAGAATTTAAGGGAATACCGGTTACTAATCCGGACACAGTTGATCCTGAAGAATATAAACTAAATCATTCACTTGGAGAATTTGCTGTTTTTTTTGGTGAACTTAATTTTAATACAAAAGCCGGTGAAGCCACATACACACAAACTCAAGATAATTTATTCGAAATTTGGGCAATTGTAAGGAAATCTCAAATAAATAATCCAGCTGATTATATAGATCATGTTATTAACGCAGTTAGGGGTGGAAAGCTAGAGACAAATAATCCCAAAAGTAAAATGCTGCCAATTAAAGCAGAATTTGTGTATGTAAAAGAAAGGGTATGGTTTTATAGAATACCATTTGAAGCTAGAGAAACGGATAAAAAAACAGTATGAAAAAAGAAGATAGATACGACAGTTTGTTTCAGTATTACGGTGATCTTAAAAAGGTTGATTGGCTGCTTCTTAAAGCACAGGTAAAAGCCGAAAGTAATTTTGATCCGGATGCTATCAGCTGGGTTGGTGCAAAAGGATTAGCTCAATTCATGAATAGAACTTATATGGAATGGCATGATGGTACAGCTGGAATTGGAAAAGTAGAATATCCTCATAAATATAAATTGATAGATCCTAGAGATCCGGAAGATGGAATATTTGCACAAGCTTCGTTCATGAGCCATTTATTAAAATCGTACAAAGGGGATATTCCTAAAACATTAGCAGCATATAATTGGGGTCCGGGGAATGTATCAAAATGGATTAAAGGGGAGAAAAAAAGATTACCGGATGAAACTAGTAAATACATAAAACGTGTAATGCGTTATTTAAAAAAATATGAAAAGGAGGTGTTGGTATGACTACCAATGTCAAAACCGTTGTAGAAAAAAAACCTTGGTACCAATCTAAGTTTATCTGGATTTACGGATTGCTCTTTATAGCATCGTGGCTTGTAAATTTTAGTATTGTGGATGTTGAGCTATCTCCGGATGCTTCTTGGTTAACAACAATACTAAGTTTTGTTGCAATAATATTAAGGGCTTTTACCGGAAAGGAAATAACTTTTACAAAATCCGGATTAGGCACTACAACTCTTATAGTATTAGGCCCAATTTGTCTATTTGGCATAACAGCAACTAGTTATGCCAACGGTGACGTGCATGAAAATTTTATACTAGAGCAAAACCAGGGCCTAAAATTATTATGTCTTAACGATGTATTGGTAGTAAATGAAAGCTCTTTACAAAGTTATAATAATAAAGATGTGTTTCTGGTAAGTCCTTTTGAAAGTGATTTAATCCTGAGCCTTTCGACTTCACTAAAGATAAACTTAGTTGAAAGTATTTTAACAGAAATTGCGAATGAGGTCAGAATAGTAAAGCTCTTTTATAGATATGAAAATACCTCTACAGTAAACTTTCTTCACAGATGGCAAAATGAATTATACCAACAAAAAGAAATGGTAAGATTAAAAAATGAAGCGATCAAATATAAGCGTAATTATAATTTTACTAATAATGGTGTACGGTTGCTGCAGCACAAGTTCGACTGTTAGAGAAGAAAAAATTGCAGTAGCTCCTCCGGCAATAGAGGAGCTGCTGCCAACATATACTCGTGATGATTACGTTCATGCATTAAAAATTGATCTAAACGTTGAAGGGACTGACACCTTAAGGGATACTTTAATTGATATTAAATACTATCCGAAAATTGATTTAATGGATGTTAAAGTTAAACCTAAGCCATATTGGATTAGTGATTTGGATTCTGTGGAAGTTACAGAAAATATTATTGAGGAAACATCATTTTGGGAAAAAATGGGCTTTGCTTTTGGAGGGTTTGTGGTGATTATGGTTTTGGTACTTTTATTCAAAAAATTATAAAGAAGTTCACTTAAAGGAGAAACATAATGTTACAATATGATGCGGATGCTATTTCTAATTACGGCGGCGAAAATGGTGTTTACATAAAACAAGTTAATGCTGATGGTAGTGATTTAGCATCTCCGGATACATGGAAGCCTTTGGGATTCATTGAAAAAACAACTTTAAGAGATAAAACAGCGGATATTGATAAAGATGATGAAACTGGTAATCTCGCAATAAGATTGCAAGGTGTACGAAAAGTTGATTTCGAAGTCATCTGCATGCAAAGTAGTTTTGATATTATAGATTTTCTCAGAAAGGATTCCAGGGGTAATTATTATGCAGCTTGCAGAGATGATGGAATAAATAGTGGAAATTATCAGGAATTGTTTTACCCAATATGTATGATTACTAACAGCTATGATTATAGTACAGATGATAGAATTATACCCGTGACTATAACCTCAATGATTAATAGAAGTGCAATCACTATACCAGCAGTAGATTTACATGCTGATTTCCATACAAGTTCGGATGTATTAATACAGGCTAGAGATTATTATGCAACGGTAAAAACAGCTTTAAGTTAATCTTTATTGTCCCTCTGCAGAGGGACTGTTTTATAAATCATTTCATATTTACCTCATAATTATGAGGATCCATAAAAATCAAAAAAAAAAAACGGAGTAAAAATGGCTAAGAGAAAACCCAATCCAGCTCAACCAAAAGAATATGAATTAACTGCTAAAATTAAAATGGAAATACCTAAAAATTTTAAGATGGATAACCTTGTACGATTGAAGGAACTGGGGTTAGATATAGAGCAAATATCAACTATTAATGAAATTAGTGTTAAGATGCTGCAGGATAAGAAGTTAAATACAAATATTGCTGAATGTCTATTTGACCAAGACTTTTCTAAAGAGGCTGGAGATTTGGACTCAACAGTTGTACGTGAGGCAATGGTCTATTTTTTATCAAAAAGGTGCGGAGTACACTTTCAGGGAATAAATTAATAAGAAAATTAAAACTTAAGCATAGTGCTTTATCACAGGGTCTTATCCTAAATCATTTACCTGATGAAAGAAAATATGACTATTTGATGAGTTCATTCCGCAGCGTAGTTGAACCATATGAAGATTTTGGAGAAATGTATTTGGAAGAAATTATTAGACGATTAGATATAGTTCATTTTAATAATTGGTTCGATGAAAAATTCCATGAACAAGTAACAAAAACAGATAGCAAGAGAAGTCAATTCTAAATGAATGAGAACCAAAATACCGAATTAAAATTTGTACTTTCCTTAGATGGTAAGAATTTTACTGCAGTGGCTCATACTTCTACAGCTACTGCAGATAAATTAACTGCATCAATTGATAAAATTGCTGTAAGCAGTGCCAAGGTTGTAAAAACAAATACTGCAGTTGTAGGGTCACAAACTGATCTAGGCAGTAGATTATTAAAACTTCAAAAACATTACGATAAGCTTACCAAAGATTCTCAGGATTATGAACGAACAGCCAAAAGAATAGTGAATATTCAGAGGCTGCTTTCCAAAAATACTGCTCAATCTGTTGTGCAAACCAAAAAATTAGGCGGTGCTACAGGAACAACCGGATACGCAATGATAAGTATGAATCGGATTATAGACGATTCTGCTTACGGTTTTGTAGCGGTTAGTAATAATATTTCTCCTATGCTGGATTCTTTTTCTCTTGTTGCTAGAGATGCCGGCGGAGTTGCTGCCGGTTTGAAAACAATGGCTAAAAGCTTGGTTGGTCCGTTAGGCATTGCCACTGCTGTATCTATAGTTACTTCAATTTTAACTCGCTATGCTTTGAGTAACAGATCTGCTTCCGAAGAAACAAAATCGTTAACAAAAGAAAGTGATGAACTTAATAGTAAGATTAAAAAACTAGAAGGTAGTTACAAAGATCTTATTGAAGCTAATAAGTTATATAAAGATAATATAAAAAACAGAATTACGGATAATTTGACCTCTATAGAAGACTATCAAAAGAAATTAAATGTGTTAAAAAGTGGAGGAAATTTATCTGATACTGAACGTGTTAATATTACTGATGACATTACAGAATTACAAAATGAAATAGAAAAATTACAGGAACAGCTTAAAAATGGTGAACCATCTATACAAGCTAACATATTGCTGCTTCAAAAACTTGGTGATGCTGCATTTAATGCAGGGGCTAAAGGGATTAAGGAATTCTTGAAGAATGAGAAAATCTCTAAGGAACAATTTGAAACCCTTACTAATCAATTAAAACAGTATGAAAATACTGCATTCGCATTTTTTGGTGGGAAGAAGAAGGGAACGTTATTTGATGAATTGGATATTGCCGGTCAACTAGAGCCTGAAAAAGATCAAATCATTAAAACAAACAAAGTATTGGTAGAATTTCTAAAAAATCTTTCCGGAAAAGGCAATAATGGGAAAATCTTTGCAGAGGGATCAATTGGATTCTTAAGAGAAGAGATCTCAAAATTAAATGACGAATTTGAGAAAACTACCTCTGAAGAAAAACGCATAAAAGTAAAGGCAGTAATTGAAGCAAAAGAAATCCAATTAGATAAAGCTGTAAATCCTCTAGTAAATGTCGCTTTTGATGAATTCGATTTGATTAACCAAGATTTTGATGATCTGGATAAACAAATAGCTGAAGAAGATGAACGCCACAAAATGAAAATGGCACAGCTGCAGTTTGAAGCCGATGCAAAAGCTAAATATGATAAAGAAGAACTTAGAAATATTGAAAAGAAAAGGAGAGAAGAGCAGAGGCTTCATGATCAAAGGATGGATTCATTACATAATTTTGGATCCGTGCTAACGCAAATAAGTGAAAACGAAAAAAGCGTTTTAGCTCAACTGGGTAATATGCTTCAAACCGCAATAGAAATTTATTCTGCCGTTAATTCTGTAACAAACAAGGAAAGTGATTCCACTATAGCAAGCTTTGATATTCTATCTAGTGTATTAGGTTTTGTTGGATTATTCCACAAAGGCGGCATTGCTGGTAGTCCTCAACAAAAAGTTGCTGTGGATCCAAAAGTATTTTCTAATGCAGAAGTTTATCACACCGGCGGCATTGCCGGTGTACCGGCCATTTTAAATCCTGATGAGATTATTCTTACTCAGGAAATGCAAAAAAACCTTTTAGGGATATTAGCTTCTAATCAAATAAGCTTAAGCAAATCTTCTTCGTCCGGAGTTGTAAAACATGAAGTTACGGGTAAATGGTCTTTTGAAGGGAATAGATTTGTTAATCAAATTGATGCTGCACGTTCAAGAAATAACAGAATGGCAAGGACAATAAGTGGGACTTAAACTGATTAAATATGAAAAAGGTGTACGCCAGCTTCCGGTAAAATTACAGGAATTTAATATCTCTGATTCCTTAGTGGATGATAAAATTTTTGTTGGTGAACAATTTGAAGTTAATGAGTTTTTTGAAATGACTCTTACTACTACAAACTTTAAACTGGATATAGATTATCTGCAAAATGATGTACACGAATTACTCAAAAAAAATAATTTGCAAACTTATGTATTGGGAATTGAATTTGAAGATGATGATTTATCCATAAAAGGCTATATATCGGATGAATCCGTAGAAAAAGAAGAGTTCACAGGAAATTACATAGTAACAACTATTAACTGGTTTAAATATATCTATGAAATTGTTGGAGCAGAGTATTGTCCTGATCCCGGACAAATAGTAAGTACTTGGAGCATACAGCAATGGTTATTATTTACACTGGAAAGTGATATTGTAAAAGATGTTATTCTAATTGTTCCGGATGAAAATTATGTCTGGATGTACAACCCACTTCTTTTAATTATAAGTATATACCAAAAATACGGCCCATTTATGACCATAAAAATGATGTTGGATAACATTTACAAAAAAATGGTTGGTGTTTTTGAAGTAGATAATGATTTTAATCTTACCTACACAAGTTATGATAGACCAATTGGTGAGACTATAGCTATAGACAACTATATTAATTATAAATCATTTATAGAACAACCATTAAAATATTCAGATTATGATGCTGTAATCACTGAAGAACACGGAGCCTTTTTAGTACATACTCAGGTTAAGGATAAAATAATTACATCTTGGGCCGGTGAAGACGGAACTATTGTAAAAAGCGATTGGAAGGTTTTGGATTTGCGCCAAAAAGCATTAACAATTTCTACAGAAATTGGCACTTATGATGCATATAGAAAGGATGATAATACGTTTGTTATTTCTAGTGGAGCATTATCGGAACCAAATTACAGTGGTGGTACTCCAAGTTATAGCTGGATTGGTAAAGGACTCAAAATAAATTTCGGTGGATTATGGGGCGCAATAATTCTAGATGTTAATGGAGATGAAATTACTACAGGCTGGTTAGGACTGATACAAGAATATGGCACAATAACGCCTCCGGAAGGAAATTTTGTAGTAAATCTCTGTAATCTAGCTGAACCAGCTTATCAAGATCTTGATTTTGATGAATATGGAGATTCTCCATACAGTAATTGGCCAAGGATTAGGGCAGAATTGAAAAATGATAACCTCCTTAGTAAAGATAAGGATAAAACTTATTGGATAGCGAAAACCGGTGAAATATTTATGAAAAATTGGGGTGAGCCTATTAAACCTCAATATCCGGAACTTTATAGAATATTTGCTCCTAAATCATTAGCCTTCTGCAGCACGGACAGTGTTGATTTAAGAGCACGTCAAGAAATAACAATTCAAGGTAACCCTTATAGAGTAATTAGAGCTGATAAAGAAATTAGTATTAATAATAAATATTCAGAATTAGAGCTGGAAGAGTTGTGAGTGAAGTATTACACGGTGAAGGTGAACCAAGATTGGTAGTATTTGATTCAACCAATATATCAACATTATCAGTTGTTTCTTCCACTTACAACTCGGTTAAGTTTGCCGGAAATATAGGTGAAGATATTTTTAACCGGCAGGCAATATCAAAAAATATATCCGGAGAAACTACATCAGCCAAAATTGAATCTTTAGTTAGTTCAAACACAATTTACGTTGATGAATGGAGCAATGGTTTGCCAAAAGCTGATGAAGAATTAAAAATTGAGAATAGAGTAATTGATCTTCCTTATTGTAATGCTCCCGGATTAGTTGAATGGGATGAGTTTTTGACTGAAGAACCGAAAACTATGTATTTCACTAAAATGAAAAAAAGAAAAATTATTGGAGCATATCATTTTATAAAACTGGATTACAGCGAATACATTCCATATGAAACAATAGTTCTACTTCAACCAATATATGATTTCACCAGGGTAGATCCATTTATGGTATATCCACGCAAGGACAATATGAATGTTGGATATTTATGTGAAATCAATTCGGAAGAAAATTTACAATACAGGCAACTGCAGCACCATCAGGGCCATAAAGATATAACATTCAACTTTGAAGGGATTGAGTTATTGGAAAAAGTAGATCTAACAAGCAACAAATCCTTACTAAAAGGTGTTGCCGGTGAAAACTACGAATTCTTAGCCGGGGAAGATGGCGTTATACTAGGTGGAGATTAGACTTTTTAATTGAATTTAATGAATAGTAAATAGAGGTTCAAAATGAAGTTTATAATAATTTTAATAGTAATTATAGCGTTTGTAAATTGTGCAAGTGCTCAAACCCCTTTAAGTCAGTGGTCAGAAGGATCTGAGCTTTCAAATTTGGATTGGATATTCTTTACAGATGTATCAGATAAAACAAGTGGACCCAACGGAACATCCAAAAAAGTAATGTTAGAAATATTAAAGGCATTTTTATTAAGTGGAGATCTAAACTTTACAGGTACAAGTAAGTTTGATGGGAATCTTCGCTTACCACCCTTATCTAATTCGTTTAATGCTCCCGGTTATGTTTACCAAGATGGTAGTGATCTTTATTTCAGAAGGGCCACTTGGAATGGAGCGGGGTATGATTATTCTTGGCAAAAAATATTATTAAAAGTAGATGCCGATGCAACTTATTCTGTTGATACAACCTCAGTAAGTTTAGATGAATCTTATATGACATTAAATACAAACCAGGATGTAAATTCTGTTAAAAATTTTTTTGCCAGAATAAACTTTCATGATAAAGTAGTAATTGAAGGTGGATCTTCATTACCGACAAATAACGATGAAGCTAATAGGATATTTATAAAATCAAGTGGTGATGATCCGGGAGTTTACTATACAAATTCCAATAATAGTTGGACGTATGGTGGTGGCAGTGGATCTTCCGGTTTGCCAATCACCGGATCATACAGTGGAATTACTTCTTCTTTAACTTGGACACAAAATGGGATTAGGTATGTAACTACATCTACAGGTACAAGTTCTAGTTCTGTTCATGCCGGTATGCCGGTTTATACTTCCTTGCCAAGTGCTTCAACAATGTATAATGGTGATTTTGCAAACGTGGCCGGACAAATTGATACTGATGGAAGCGGTGAGGAATTACACGGTATTTATTTCCTTTATACAGATGCAGATTATTTTAGACATTGGGGATTCGCACCGGATCTTGAAAAAGTACAAAGAATGATTAAAGCTACTTTAGGTTCTGATGCGCCAGTCTATCATAATAATTCAATCGATACCCTTGATTTTAGTATTAATAATTATAGTGCCGGAATATTTGGTGCTCAAGGTCATCAAAATGTGGAAGTAATCAATTATGGAAATGGATGGGCAAAATGTGCAGTAAAATCACAAGATGGAGTAACCTTTAATTTTCCGCCTACTGTAAATGTTGGATGGCCGGGTGGAGTTGTTCCGGCTTTTAATGACGGGAAAAAATATAAGCTGTATTTTGAATTTGATACAGCGACAGAGGCCACAGTAGATATTGGAGGGCCTTACGAATGAGAATTTTAATATTTCTTCTAACTTTCGCATTTTCGTTTTTGAGTTTTACGTTTGCACAGCCTACATCGATTGTGCAGCCACGCACGGAACCAAATATCTACACTCCAACACCAAGTGTTAATATAAACTACGGTGACAGTGATTCTTTGATTTCTATCATGTTTACTCATTCAATGGGCTTTAATCGCTTTATAATTGAGGGAATAGATCTTTCAGACACAAACGTAATTACTCGGTTGCCTAATACTGAATTGGTTGCTGATTCTAACGGAAGTTTTTCTGATACAACTACGGTTGGTGATTGGCAAACAGAGGGTAGTGCTTCTCTTACAAATAATCTAGACAGTAATGTAACTGTAAGTAATGTAGGAGCAAATAAAGATAGTGCAAAAATAGTTCTTGCGGCTGAAGGTATGCAAAAAAATCAATTTTATAATTTAAGTTTTAGTACAAAAGAGGGTGAAACCCCAGTTTATGTTAGTGATTTTTCAAGTGGGGTTGATAATTGGGTTGTGCAGTATAATGGGACATTAGATGGAAATATTGATGATATAAGTGGAGTTGATAATTCCTTGCGGTTTACTGTTGATGGAACAGATGGTAATCATATTCCAAGAGAAATTGCAAATACAGCATCAATTGTACAAGGTGATAGAGCTTATATTACCATAGATTATTTTATGCCAATAACTAATTCTGATCTTAATGGTTTTCGATATGCAACAAGTCCAACTCAAATATTAATTGATAAATTAAATACTGCGATTGTTGGTGAATGGGCAACTGTTGATACAATTGTAACACTTACTGTTGATCCATCATATACAAGACTTTATACTTCTGCAAGTGGTGATGTAAGTTACCAAGATGCTGGAGCAGACGATAAAATATATTTTAAAAATTTTCGTTGGTACAAGTTAGAAGATGGTCAAACCGTAGAAACTGCAAAACTAAAATGGCAGTATTATTCGACAAATTTAGTAATTGAAGAAGATTCAACAGATCAGTTAAAAACTACAGATTCAACTTATAGCTTTTCTATTCAAGGTTATGAGGCGGATGATCATTTCTTTTTTGATGGTGATGACAAAATAGAAATTGATGAAAACCTAGCTAATACTTATCCAGATTCATTTTCAATTTCAGTTAAATTTAATTCAACTGATATAGAAAAGTTTGCGTCTTTGGTGACTAATGGTTCAAATTTTGGAGGCTCTGGCGGTTGGGGACTTGGGACATACAATAATAAGTTTTATTTCGATTATTATGATGCTGATAGAAGCTCTTTGATTACAAGTGGTATATTAAGCGAAAATACAGAATACAGTGTAGTGGCAATATTTAAACAAGGTGAATCTTGGGTTTATCTTAATGGTGATTTAATTAAATATGAAGATGATACAGGAGAAATAACACAATTAACAACCTCTACTAATGTTTTAAAAATAGGAATTGATAAGAGTAATACTCATTATTTCAAAGGTATAATTAGAGATGTCCAATTTTTTGATCGTAAATTAACCGAAGCTGAAATTGATTCAATATATGCTAATCAATCAATAGCAAATGTAGTTTATAAATTTGATGGTAATAGTAATTACATCTCAAAAAACACTTGGACTCCGGCAATTGGTGATAGCATTGGAATTGTAACTGGAGCAACAGCAGAAAAGTATCCCCGATTTTCATTAAGCTTAACAGAGAATGCAAAAGCAACAATTGATAACTTCTCAGTAGAGGATGGATATAAATTTATTGTTGAACACAATAAACCCGTTTCAAAAAATGTAAAAGTAAAATCAAATATATTGGGAAACCATGATGTTGATTTAATTGTTGATCATACGGCTCAGGGTGGCAAGGATACTTTAACGGTAAATGTCAATATAGAAAATCTTAATAGCTTGATAGCAGATGCTATCGATTTTGATACTGTGACTACATCAACTGTTATTTTCCCTTGGATAAAAAATGTGTCTTCAAATACATTAAGTATATCGAGCTATTCCGGTTTAGATGCACCTTTTTATTCCAACTCTGCAAGGCATGTGAGTTCATTAGCGCCGGGAGATTCTACTCAGTTAGAGATATTATTTAATCCAATATCGGCTAATGGTGCATTTATCGATACATTTTTAATTGCTCATAATGGTAATGGAAGTCCGCTGGAATGGGTTATTCAAGGTGTAGCTAATTTACCGCCGGAAAATTTATTGTCAGCACCAACAGAACTCATTACTTCTAATGGTGATGGTTCGATTGATTTATCTTGGACTGATCCTAATATACCGGATACTACTGTATTATTAAGATATGATTTTGATCTACAGTCTGATACAAATAATTGGATTCCAAGACATAACGAACCAAAGGAACGAGTTATCACTGGTGGTAAAATGAAATTGTTTGA